>Ga0302242_1000240_pt1 | contig 59345 bp, 57 predicted proteins | sample AAG_UR_Lys_MG_FD_193510 | JGI IMG/M metagenome (GOLD analysis project Ga0302242, IMG submission 193510) | Enriched activated sludge microbial communities from anaerobic digester in WTTP, New Holstein, Wisconsin, United States - AAG_UR_Lys | ecosystem: Engineered > Bioreactor > Anaerobic >...
TATGGTGGAATCTCAGATCGATGAATTCACAGAAAGTACCATTGCCAACCAGCAGAGACTTCTGGGGAACAACTATGTATTCCTTGAAAAAGAAGAGATCCGTGAGATCTTTGCCAACCTCTACTAGGGAACAAGTTAAAAGACATTTTTTCAAGCCGGCGATGGGAAACTCCTGTCGCCGGTTTATTGTTTTAAGAGCAAACAGAATAAAAGTCTTGACACCCGGGGGCCTGCGAGAGGATGATAAAAGGAAAGGGAAAATGCCGGAGTATCAAGTAAAAAATGGAGGGAATGATTTGGCAGCAAGGAAACAAAAAGACGTTTTACCTCTTGATAATGTTGTTCATCCCTGTGGCCTTCGCCGCAAGAATTTATCCTACATCATGGGCTGGTGTTTCTACTATGCATGGGTGATGGTATTCGCGACCTGGTGGGCAGCGTCTCCTGCAACAGATCTTGTCTTTGATACAGAAATCAGGATTCTGGTGCATGCCGTGATGTTATTGTCTTCCGGGCTCTTCCTGTTTTTCCTGAGGAAAGACCGGTCGGGAAGGGGATTTATAGCGGGAGGAGCCATCCTTTTTGCCGGGAGCATGGCTTTTTGTTTCTTGCCTTCGCCGGAATGGAAACTGCTGTCTGCGGTATTGGCAGCGTTGGCAATGGGGTGTCTGAATATCTGCATTTTACTTGCCTTCGTGTTCTCTCTGAATAACACAGAAAAACTTTATGCTGTGGTGGGGAGCAATCTACTCCTTCTCATGGTTTTGCTTTTTCGCGGGGGCGATCCCACAAACGCAATCACGGAGAAAGTCCTGTTCTTAGGGCTGCTTTTTGTTGCCTTAAGTGCGTTCCTTTTCTGGAAACCGGAAAACAGGGGCGCAGGTGCTGAAAACCTGGAAATACCGAAGATGAGGCCCTTGGTGTATTTGTCTTTGCTTTTTAATTCTGCCATCATTATTTTATGCAAAGGGGCAGGGAAGGGCATTCTTAATATTGTGAGCCAGGATGCCGGAAACTCTGTCTTTACAGGCTATTATGCCGGTGGACTGGCAGGCTGTTTGCTTTATGTGATCGTATATGCTTTCACACAAAAAGCATACATCTGGCTTGGAAATCTGACTTTTTCCAGTGTGGCGATCAGTTTTTTGTGCAATGCGTTTATCCCACAGACCCAGGGACTGGCTGTTCCCTTTGCGGTTTTTCTTGGGCTGGGAACCACCATTGGTATGATCAACATGTACTACATTATCGGGATCATTGCGAAAAAGTACAACAGTGTGGGTTATCTGAGATGGGCGGTATTGTTGATTGGTGTGTGCGGCGGCCTGGCAGGGATTTTCACCGGGGATTTTGTCAGCCGAAACGGTACACCGGAAATATCGCTGATCGTCTCGGTTCTTGCTTCCGTGGTGATGCTGGGTTTTATGTTTGTATCCCCCGTCATGGAACGGGCGGAATATGTCAACGACTGGGGACGGGATTCCGCCAACACCGAGGTGGGAGGCAGTCGATTTCCTTTATTCAAGGCATACGGATTGAGCAAACGGGAGGCGGAGGTCTGTGAACTGCTTCTGCAAGGGTACACTCTCCGGCAAATATCGGCGATATTATCCATCGCATATTCTACGGTGAACACTTACTGCACATCCATGTACAGAAAACTGGAGATCAACAGCAGAACAGAACTTCTCCTGAAATTTAAAGAGTACATCATCGAATAAAGATGCGGGAACAGAATAAAAACCAACGCAAAAGCGGCTTCTCATTAGTTCTAATGAGAAGCCGCTTTTGCGTTTCAGGAGAACTAATGAATCGACAAAGGGGAGGATTTGCTTGTAAATAAAACTATCATCCTTTTTGGTCGTTTGACGGGTGCAGCTCTGGGAGGTGAGAACATGAAGATACCTGATCGGGTTGCTATGCTGACACCCCGTGAGCATGAACTTTTTCTGCTGCTCCTTGAAGGCTACACATTAAAAGAATCTGCAAACCGGCTCTTTATCAAGTATTCTACAGCCAATACCCACATGACAGGGATCTATAGAAAGCTGGACGTGAATTCAAGAGCAGAATTGATCATCCGTTACCGTGATGCCGCGCAAAGAGAAGCGGGAAAGAAGAATGGAAAATAATAGCAATTGGAGGACATTATTATGAAAAAAACACTGTTAGCCTGTATGCTGATCCTGGTCATGATGGCAGCAACGATTTCGGCAAGTGGGCTTGAGGGCATTCCCACATCTCTTGAGACCCCAACCATCAAAAGCATCGACTTGAAGAAAAATGAAGAAGGTGTGCCTTATTTTGAGGCTCAGGTCTATTTCCCCCAGAGCGTCCTTACTCTCGACAGTGAAGCTCCAGGAGGCGGTTCTGTTTTCTGGGAGTATTCCATGAAGTTGGATAATGGAGACTGGCAAGAATTTGGAGGCGGCGGGTATATCAATGTATATACCGGGGGCGAAGACGGCGGGGCACCGGTCACTGCAGGAAACTTCGCCATTCCCTTTGATCCCATCGATGAGGGGAGCCTGACCTCTGTAGACATCAAGAATCATATCTATTCGTACAAGCTTCGTGTTTATTATGATTATTATGAAGGCTGGCCGGACGTGAAGCCGGTCTATTCCCAGGTATCCAATTCTGTTGTCATCGGTTCGGGAAGCTTTTATGCCGATGCAAGTACCTGGGCAAAACCGGAACTGACGAAAGCAAATGATTTAAGCCTGATTCCGGCCATCCTGAAAGGTGCTGATATGACAAAGCCCATCACCCGTGAAGAATTCTGCGAACTTGCCGTACTTCTTTATGAAAAGGTCAAGTCAACTTCGGCGGCACCGGCAGCGTCAAATCCTTTCAAGGATACAAACAACAGCCAGATCCTGAAGGCCTATGGTCTGGGAATTACCGCAGGCACTTCGGCCACAGCCTTTTCCCCGAAGACCCTGATCAACCGTGAACAGTGTGCGGCGATGCTTTTCAGAACCATCAAGGCCATTGCACCTGCTTCGGATTACAGTGTTGCAAGCGTCAAAGATTTCCCGGATCAGAAGAATATTTCCGGTTGGGCAGTGGATTCCACAAAGTACATGTCAAAACTGGGTATTATCAAGGGGGATTCCTCCGGGAATTTCATGCCGAAAGCTACCACCACAGCCCAGACTGCTGCCGGATACGGCATGGCAACAAGGGAAGCGGCGATCCTCATGAGTGTAAGGACCTACGAATCCATGCAGTAAAGGGGTCAAGGATATGATAAGAAGAAAAAGTCTGCTCTTTTTTCTGACTGTCGTATTGCTTTTGTGTCTTCCCGGCTGCGGCTCGGAAGCAGAGGAGAACGGTACGCTTTCCGGAGGGGATGAGGTACTGTTGACGGAAGAAATTTCTGACCCCGGCGATTTTTATTCCCTGGGAAGCGCTCGGATGACCCCTGCAGAAGGAAAAAGCGCCTCGGTAGATTATTCGCCTCTTGGGGGTGAGGTTTTCCTTGAGCTGGAAGATGCCTCAGGCACACAATGGCGGCTGGAGATCCCGGAAAACGCCTTGCCCTATGGGGAAAGGATCACCATGCAGCTTTGTGAAAGTGTGGAGCCGGACTTTGTTTCAGGCAAACAGGCTGGCGGTGTCATCCTTCAGCCCGAAGGACTGCAGTTCATACTTCCGGCAACATTGACGGTATCCGGCCCGGCGGTGCAAAAGGAAAGCTGCCTGTTTTCGGGCAAGGGAACGGGACAGGAACTGAATTTCACTGACAGCGAGGCCGATGACAAAAACCTGCGGTTCGATGTTTCGCATTTTTCCGCTTACATCGTCTACACACCGACGGGTTCTTCAGAGATCCAGGAAGCCCAGGATCTTGCGGCTACTGCGTACAAGGAATTGCTGGCTGAGGTGAAAGAATTTCTGAAGACCCCTGTTGCCGCGCCGCCGGTTCCTTCGGATTATACCTTTGAATGCGAAGATGGTGAAAACGGAACTTCTGCTGCGGCGAAAAAACGTGAGCTCGACGATTATATTCAAAGGGCAATGGAACCTGAACTGGCGCTTGTGGAGCGACTTCTCGGCGCTGGCGGGCATATCGCAAACCTTGGCGGGGAAACAGACTCCAGGTATTATATCGGCTTGCTTCTCAACCGGAATCTGAAAAAAGCCGACAAGCTCTTTGTAACCTATCAAAGTGACAATGACAAGCTGATCCCTGTCATGAATTTCACGTTCAAAGTATTGAAAGAGATGGATGCCCAGGGGATCGAAACGCCGTCCGGTTATATGGATGGATTTTCCGACTGGATGGAACGGGCTGCAGAAGAGCAGCTGAAAAAGATCAAGGAAGAGCATGATTATAAGGCCCTCGGCCCGGCTATGGCACTGGTCAAAGGCGGGGCAGTGATGTCTTCTGATTTTTCCGCTTCCTCGGAGTTTACCCGAAAATACATGGAAAAACTAAAGAAAGCCATGACTTTTGAGGTGAAATATGAGATCTCCGTGTATTCGGCGATAGCGGAACAGAAGATGACACTGGAAGGAAAAACAAAGGTGGTTTTTCTGGACAAAGACGATGAAAACCCTTACAGAGGAAAGGGGAAAGGGGAGTACCTGTCCTACACCCACAGCGGCCCCGGGGTCACAAAGCTTGAACTTCCCAATCAATACACTGTGGAAAACAGGTTTGTTGATTTTTATCCCTGCGAGAGCCAAAATGTAAAGGTATGGGTGAGCACCATTGGGGCCGAAACGGAGGTCTGGTACAATCCCGTACTTGATGAACGTTCTTCCGACGAGTACAGTTTTGTCAATTTCCTGGCGGAGAATCTTTTCGCAGAATATGCGGCGGAATCGGGAGGGTATATTTTTGAAGTTCCCTTCCAGAACAAAAATGCCATCATGGGAAAAGAGAGTTTTACGAAAACGAACACGATTTCGTATCCGGAAGAGGGCAGTGCTTCGGGGAGTATAACTTACTCCATTGAAATCAAGCATACCCCTAAGTGAGAGGACGAAAGCCCCAACAACAAAAAGAGCAAAAAGCAGGGTGCGATGTGGCCCTGCTTTTTTTAGCGCCTGGCCAGCTTGTTGACAAACGCATTCACCCGTATTACCATGTAGGGCAAAGTCAGTCCGAAAGCAGGTGTGTGGTTTTGACCTTACAACAATTAAAATACGTGGTAAAAGTAGCCGAAAAAGGCTCTATCAATGAAGCCGCGAAGGAGCTGTTCCTCTCCCAGCCCAGCCTTTCCAACGCCATTATGGAGTTGGAAAAGGAAATCAGGATAACGATTTTTGTCCGCAACAACCGGGGCGTTTCGCCGACCAATGAGGGGGCGGAATTCCTGGGCTATGCCCGACAGGTGCTGACCCAGTCGGAACTGCTGGAATCAAAATATATCAGCAACAAGCCCATGAAGCAGCGTTTTTGTATTTCCACCCAGCATTATCCCTTTGCGGCCAATGCTTTTGTAGAGCTGGTCAAGGAGTTTGGTCTTGATGAATATGAGTTCACTCTAAAGGAGTCCACCACCTATGACACCATTGAAAACGTGAAGACCATGTTCAGCGAACTTGGCATCATTTACCTCAGCTATTATAATGAAACGGTGATCCGAAAGATCCTGAAAGAAAACAACCTTGTGTATCGGGAACTGTTTACCGCAAAACCCCATGTTTTTCTGTACAAGGGCCATCCCCTTGCGGGAAGGGGAACGGTGGATCTGGAAGACCTGGAGGAGTATCCCTGCATCTCCTTCGACCAGGGCCAGCACAATTCTTTTTATTTCTCGGAAGAGATCCTGAGCACCCGGACGGTGAAAAAAAGCATTCGTGTCAGTGATCGGGCAGCGGTGGTGAATTTTATCATCGGCCTTGAAGGGTATATGATCTCCTCCGGGGTATTTCCCAAATATCTTCACGGTGACGATATTGTATCCATTCCTCTGAATGTGGATGAAAAAATACAGGTGGGGACCATAACCCATAAGGATGCCATCTTGTCGGAGCTTGGAAAAAAGTATCTGGAGGCGCTGGAAAGGTATAGTCTGGAACTATAACGAGCTATATAAAAACAAAGTTACCCTATAATCCGAAATTTTGTTATACTGTATAAAAGCAAAAGGATATGAGGAGGAACACCAATGAGAGATGAAACAAAATGCCTGCATGCAGGGTATCACCCCAAAAATGCGGAACCCAGAGTTCTGCCCATCGTGCAGAGTACTACTTATGTATATGATTCCACAGAAGATGTGGCGGCTGTTTTCGATGAACCCACCAAGAGCCTGATTTATTCGCGCTTTGCCAATCCCACGGTAATGGCAGTGGAAGACAAAATTTGCGAACTGGAAGGCGGCGTGGGGGCTATGTGCACCACCTCCGGGCAGGCGGCGACCTTAATGGCCATACTGAATATCTGCAACGCAGGAGACAGCTTTATCAGCGTTCCCCAGATCTATGGCGGCACCATCAATCTCTTTTCCTTCACCTTGAAAAAGCTGGGGATCGAGTGCATCTATGTGTCACCGGATGCCAGCGATGAAGAAATCGGAAAAGCCTTTAAACCGAATACCAAAGCTGTGTTTGGAGAGACTATAGCCAATCCCGCCCTGACTGTTTTTGATATCGAACGGTTTGCACGGATCGCCCACAGCCATAATGTGCCTCTGATCATGGACAACACCTTCGCTACCCCGATTTTGTGCAAGCCCTTTTCCTTCGGTGCAGATATCATCATCCATTCCACCACAAAATACATGGATGGCCACGCTGTCCAGGTGGGCGGAGTTATCGTTGACAGCGGCAACTTTGACTGGACAAAAGGAAATTTCCCGGACCTGACAGAACCTGACGAATCCTATCACGGCATCGTCTACACCGAAACTTACGGCAAAATGGCCTACATCATCAAAGCCAGGATGCAGCTGATGCGTGATTTTGGCGCTTATCCGGCGGCCCATTCTGCGTTTTTGCTCAACCTGGGGCTGGAAACCCTGGCCGTGAGGATGAAACAATACTGCGAAAACGCGTTGACCGTGGCAGAGTACCTGAAAAATTCGGACAAGGTGGAAAGTGTCACTTATCCCGGACTTCCCGGTGACGCAAACTATGAGATGGCAAAGAAGTATCTGAAAGGGTCCAGCGGCGTGATCTCCTTTGTCATCAAAGGCGGCAGGGAGAAAGCCATCCAGTTTATGGACTCTCTGGAGCTCGCCTCCAATGAAGTGCATGTGGCAGATATCCGTACCTGCGTCCTGCATCCGGCCAGCGAAACCCACCGTCAGCTTACGGAGGAACAGCTTGTAGCTGCCGGCATCAACGCAGGAATGATCCGTCTTTCCGTAGGACTGGAAAATGTGGAGGATATCCTCGCCGACCTGGAAAACGCCTTTGCCCAGGTAAAGTAAAGACAACAACAAAGGAAGATCTTCAAAGGGCTGTCTCAAAGTGAAAAAGAGAGACAGCCCTTTTCTATTTTTCATGGCGATATTTTCTTTGGGGATTGACTCTGTTCTGCATTTCTGTATAATTGTATACAAGAATACAACCAAAGTACTAAGGAAGGAATGTGATTATGAAAGGAACGTTAGCTTATAAGATCCTGAAAGAGCACCTGATCAGCGGAGAACTGACTCCGGGACAGGAAATCACCATCAAAATCGACCAGACTCTGACCCAGGATTCCACAGGAACCATGGTGTATCTCCAGCTGGAGGCCATGGATGTGGATACCATCAAGACAGAGCTTTCTGTCGCTTATATCGACCATAACACCCTGCAAACAGGGTTTGAAAATGCAGATGACCATGAGTTCATCAAGAGCGTGGCAAAACGCCACGGCGTACTTTTCTCCAAGCCCGGAAACGGCATCTGCCACCAGCTTCACCTGGAAAATTTCGGGGCACCGGGCAAGACCCTTCTGGGCTCTGACAGCCATACCCCCACAGGGGGCGGTCTGGGCATGATCGCCATCGGCGCCGGCGGGCTGGATGTTGCTTTGGCCATGGCCCAGGGGATCTACAGCCTCACAGTTCCCCAGATCATCGGTGTGGAACTGACAGGGAAATTGCCTGCCTTCGTTTCGGCAAAAGATGTCATCCTCCACGTCCTGAAAGAACTGACGGTAAAAGGCGGCGTGGGGAAGATCGTGGAATACTTCGGCGAAGGTGTTGCGTCTCTTTCCGTTACCGACCGTGCTACCATCACCAATATGGGAGCGGAGCTGGGAGCCACCACCTCTGTTTTTCCCAGTGACGACAATACCAAGAGCTTTCTGGCATCCCAGGGCAGACCGGACGCTTTCCGGGCGCTGGCAGCGGACAAGGATGCAGAATATGACCAGCTGTTGAAGGTGGACCTCTCTACCTTGGTTCCCTTGGCTGCAAAACCCCACAGCCCGGATAATGTTGCACCGGTTTCTGAGATCGGTGAAATCAAAGTAGATCAGGTAGCCATCGGAAGCTGCACCAATTCTTCCTACACCGATTTGATGAAGGTTGCGGCGATTTTAAAAGGCAAGAAGGTCCACGAAGACGTGAGCCTTGTGATCTCTCCGGGATCCAGCCGTATCCTTTCCAAACTGGCAGAAAATGGTGCCTTGGCGGATATGATCGATGCAGGAGCAAGAGTCATTGAATGTGCCTGCGGCCCCTGTATTGGTATGGGACAATCCCCCCGTTCTGCTGGTGTTTCCCTGCGTACCTTTAATCGAAACTTTAAGGGAAGAAGCGGAACCGCAGATGCGGATGTCTATCTGGTAAGCCCGGAAACCGCAGCTATTTCGGCGGTGACAGGAGTATTTACCGATGGGAAGAAAAACGGTGTGGAACTGGCGGCTGTAAAAGAAGAAGATTTTGTTCCCAGAGATAATTTCATCGTCTACCCCAAGGGCGCAAAAAAAGCAGACACTCCCGTTGTCATGGGACCCAATATCAAGCCCTTCCCCCTCAATGTCAAACTGGAGGGAGACCTTTCCGCAAAGACTGTGCTGGTGGCGGGAGATAATATCACCACCGATGACATCATGCCTTCGGATTCCCGGCTTTTGCCCTACAGATCCAATGTGCCCCATCTTTCCAACTACTGCTTTGAAGCCATCGATAAGGGCTTCCCGGCTCGCTGCAAGGAAGCCGGCAATGGCGTGATCATCGGGGGCAGCAACTATGGACAGGGAAGCAGCAGAGAGCATGCCGCGCTGGCGCCCCTCTATCTGGGCATCCGTGTGGTCATTGCCAAATCCTTTGCCAGGATCCATCGCTCCAATCTGATCAACAGCGGCATCATTCCTTTGGTTTTCGCGGATCCTGCGGATTACGACACCTTTGCCCTGGGAACAGAGCTTGTCATCGAAAATGCAGCAGAACAGGTGGCCAATGATGTGATCATCGTAAAGGATAAAAACAGCGGAAAAGAGTACAAGACCATAGGAAATTTCTCGGAGCTGGAAATCGGCATGTTGAGAGCCGGTGGAAAGATCAACAAGATAAGGAGCAATGACTGATGAAAGAATATATGGAAGCTTTTGAAAAGATCGTTACAGAGCAGCTGGCAAGAATCGAAAGACTCAAGGAAGGCCAGGATTTTATAGACTACCAGAGTCTGGACAAGATCATCATCGGCGTCATTGGCGGCGACGGCATCGGCCCGGCCATCACAGGGCAGGCCCATAGAGTCCTGGAGACCCTTTTGGCCGATGAAGTGCGGAAGGGCAAAGTGGAATTCCGCACCATCGATGGCTGCACCATCGAAAACCGCGCCGCCGTGGGCAAAGCCCTTCCCGATGAAGTGGTAAAGGACATGAAAGAATGCCATGTGCTGCTGAAGGGCCCCACCACCACTCCCCGTAAGGGAGACGCCTGGGCCAACGTGGAGAGCGCCAATGTGGCCATGAGAAAAGAGCTGGATCTCTTTGCCAATGTGAGACCTGTAAAAGTCCCGGAACTGGGCATCGACTGGACCTTCTTCCGTGAAAATACCGAATGCCTTTATGCCATGGGCAGCAGAGGAGTCAATGTGTCAGAGGACCTGGCCATCGACTTCCGTGTCATCACCACCCAGGGCACAGAACGCATCGCCCGCCTGGCTTATGAATATGCCAGAAAGAACGGGAAAAAGAGAGTCACCATCGTCACTAAGGCAAATGTTGTAAAAACAACAGATGGAAAATTCCTGGATGTCTGCAAACGTGTGGGCGCAGAATATCCTGAAATCGAGACGGATGACTGGTACATCGACATCATGACCGCAAAACTCATTGACGAGAAGCGCAGAGGACAGTTTGAAGTCCTGATCCTGCCCAACCTTTATGGGGATATCCTCACCGATGAAGCCGCCGAATTCCAGGGTGGTGTAGGAACCGCAGGAAGCGCCAATCTGGGAACCAGATATTCCATGTTTGAAGCGATTCACGGATCTGCCCCCCGTATGGTGGAAGAAGGAAGAGACATCTATGCCGACCCCTGCAGCGTGATTCGGGCAGGAGCTATGCTTCTTTCCCACATCGGGTATCAGGCAGAGGCCGATAAACTCTACCAGGCCATTGAAATCTGTACCGTGACAGAACGCAGACTGGTTCTCACCGGACGTTCCGATGGGGCTACCAGTGCGGACTTCGCAGACTACATTCTTGAGAAAGTAGACGGAATGAAGGCATGATCCAGGATGCTGTGGGCTCAAAGGGCCTGGGCGCATCTCTCTCGGACAATCTGTTTACGGAGCTGCGCAAAGATATTCTGACGGGAAAACTGAAGGATGGGGATAAACTTTCGGAGCAGCAGGTCTGTGATCTTTACGGGGTATCCAGGACTCCGGTTCGGGAAGCTTTTCGGCAGCTGGAACTGGAGGGGTTTCTCCACACCATCCCCAACAGAGGTGCGTTCATTGTGGGACTTACTGCAAGAGACCTGAAAGATCTTTGCGAAATGCGAAAAGCCTTTGAGATCATCGCTGTTCGCTGGGCCATTGAGCGTATTACCAAAGAAGAGATGGAAAGACTGGAGGAAGCCTACGAGTTCATGGAATTTTATACCATGAAAGAGGACGCGGATAAGATGCTCAACATCAATATGCGCTTTCACGAGCTGATCTATGAAGCAGCAAAAAACCGCATGCTTTCCCGGACTTTGTCCGATTACCAGTTCTATATCAAACAAACGAAGACAAACAACAGCTATTTGAACGGCCGTCTTCGTGAGGTGCTGGAAGAGCATAAACAGATTTATCAGGCTTTTTTGGATAAGGATCCGGATGCCGGCGAAAAAGCCATTGCCGCCCATCTGGACAATGCCAAGAAGAGAGCCGGGCTTCTGCCATAAAGGAATGAAAAAAGAGAAGGAACTGACAGTTTGTCGGGCCTTCTCTTTTTTACAACTTGCGTCCTTGATGAAAATACTATATAATGTGGTTGCAAGAAGAAAATCGACTATATCGTGAGGCGAGGCTCTTCTTTCTTTTCTTTAAATTCAGGGAGGCAATACATGAAAACAGTATTAAAAAGAGATGGCAGTGAGAGCAATTTCAACAGCGCAAAGATAAGAACCGCTATTTTGAATGCGATGCTTGAGACCAAGGACGGGGTGGATGAAAAACTGGCCGGGGACATTGCCGCTATGATAGAAAAACAGGTGGAACGATCGGAACGAAAGGTCCATGTGGAAGACATACAGGATCTTGTGGAAGATTTTTTGATGGCCAGTGACCGAAAAGACGCAGCCAAAAAGTATATCATTTATCGCTATGAGCGGGATAAAACAAGAGATGCCAGAAAAAGAAGGGATGGCCGGATCATATCCGAAGACTTTGTCAGTGTGTTCAAGCATGCTCCTTCTCCCATGACCCAGCTGGGGAGTTTTGTCTATTATCGGACTTACTCCCGCTGGCTTCCCGAGGAAATGCGGAGGGAATACTGGTGGGAAACCGTACGCAGAGCGGTGGAATACAATTGCAGCCTGGTGCCCACATCCAGAGAAGAAGCAGAGAAACTCTACAAGAACATGTTTGAGTTGAAGCAGTTCCTCTCCGGCAGGACCCTTTGGGTGGGGAGCACGGATGTTTCCAAGTTTTATCCCATGTCCAATTATAATTGCTCGTTTCAGGTCATCGACAGTTTTGCGGCCTTCAAGGATGTGTTCTATCTGCTGATGGTAGGCTCGGGGGTAGGTGTCAGGATCCTGAAAAGTGATGTGGAGAAACTTCCGCCGGTGCGCAAGAACATCGAGATCATTCATGAATCCTATACTCCGGAGCTCAAAACCAACAGGCAGGACAATACTTCCCTGGAGTTTACTCATAACGACACCGTCAAGATCACCATTGGTGACAGCAAAGAAGGCTGGGTCCAGTCCCTGGATTATTATTTCCGGGTTCTTTACAGCACCGAATATCGTAAGATCACCACTGTGATCCTCAACTACGACCATGTGAGAAGCAAGGGCGAAAAGCTGAAGACCTTTGGGGGGACCGCCAGCGGCCATTCCAGCATGAAGAATATGTTCACCAAGATCAATCGTGTCGTTGAAAAAGCTTCTGCCCGGAATACCGGTGACAGGGTCAAACTCACTCCTCTGGACTGCCTGGATATCGCCAATATTATCGGAGAAAATGTGGTGGTGGGGGGTGTCCGCCGTACGGCAGAAATTGCCTTGATCGACGCAGACGACAGAGAAACCATCCAGGCCAAGAGTGAGCTTTACAAAAAGGTAGATGAAAAGTGGGTCATCGACCAGGAAATTGCTCACCGCCAGATGAGCAACAATTCTATCTATTATCGACAGAAACCTTCCAGAGAGCAGTTACATTGGCATTTACAGCAGATGCGATATTCCGGGGAGCCGGGATGGGTCAATGAGGAGGCAGGGGCGAAAAGAAGGCCGAATTTTAACGGGGTGAATCCCTGTGCCGAGATTCTCCTGGATTCCAAAGGGCTCTGCAATCTCACCAGCATCAATGTGATGGCCTTTGTCAAGGATGGAGAACTGGACCGGGAAGGCCTTATGGAAGCCCAGCGGCTGTCTGCCAGAGCGGGGTATCGTATGACCTGTACCGAACTGGAGATTCCGGAGTGGAATGCGGTGCAGCAGAGGGACAAGCTTCTTGGATGTTCTCTCACCGGATGGCAGGATATGGTCAATGCGTTGAAGTACAACAGAGAACAGGAAGCCCAACTCCTCAGAGAATTGAAGGATACGGCCAGGCGGGCGGCAGAAAGCTATGCTCATGAGCTGGGACAGCAGGTGCCGCTTCTGATCACCACAGTAAAACCAGAAGGGACCCTCAGCCTTCTTCCGGTAGTGTCCAGCGGGGTGCATTTTTCGCATGCCCCTTACTTTATCCGTCGTATCCGTATCAGCAGCGATGATCCACTGGTCAAGGTCTGCGAAGAACTGGGATACCCGGTGCACCCGGAAGTAGGCCAGGATCGCGAAACCTGCGTCACCAAGGTGGTAGAATTTCCTGTCAAAGCCCCTGCCGGAAGGTTGAAAGGGGATGTGTCGGCGGTGGAACAGCTGGAGATCTATAAATTGTTCATGGAGAATTATGTGGAACACAATTGCTCCATCACCATCCACGTCAGGGACCAGGAGTGGGAAGAGGTAGAACAGTGGGTTTGGGATCACTGGGATGACACCCTTGCCTTGTCATTCCTTTCCTACGAAGACAACTTTTATGAATTGCTGCCGTTTGAAGAGATCGATCAGGGGGAATATGATAGAAGAGCGGCGGCGATGAAACCCTTTATCCCCTCGCTGATATCCAAGTACGAAAAAGAAGAAGTCGACTACGATATTGGTAACGAAGGATGTGAGAATGGAGTATGCCCAGTCCGGTAATTGTTACGATCAGCAGGCAGCCCGGTTGCGGAGGCCTGGAGATCGGCCAGCGCCTGGCGCGGAGATTATCTGCTTCCTATATCGACAAAAAAACAGTGGCAAAGGCTGCTGACGCCTACGATGCAGCTCTTGACGAAAGCCAGGATGCAAAACAAAAAAGCCACTTTTGGGAGATGCTTTGCAAGACTCCGATCTTGCAGGATTTTGAGTCCTATATCCCCGAAATGCGAAGCGTGGTCAGCGACTGCATGGTTCACGAAAGGGAGGCAGAGATCCTGGAAGAACTGGTGGATGAAAACTCTGCCGTAGTGGTGGGCAGATGCGGTTTCCATCGGCTCCGGGATCGGAAAAATGCGGTGCATATCTCCCTGTGCGGAGATCAGGAATACCGGCTGAAAAATTACATGTATATTTTCGGCCTGGACAGAGAATCTGCAGAGTCTTTGCTCCTGGAAACGGACGAGGCTACAGAAAGGTACATTCGCAGGATCAGCGGGAAGGATATGTTTGACCTTCGGAATTTTGATTTGACTCTTAATGTGAGCAAGCTGGATTTCAATTGTGTAGTGGAAATGATTTTGGATTACATTCATTATCGTTTTGAACACTGAACAAAGCCTGCATCTTCAATAGAATGATAAAAACCCCATCTTCGAGAGTACACTCCGTTGTTTCTCTCGCCGGGATGGGGTTTTTAGGTTGGAAGCTATGCTGTTTTTAAGATTGTTTTTCCGCAGCCCATTTTTCTTCCAGGGCCCGGATTTCTTCCATGCGAAGCGCTTTTTTTGCAAGGCGCTTTTGCTTTTTGTCATCGGTGATGGCATAGAGCACGGGGATGAAGATCAAGGTGATAACGGTAGAGCCTACCAGGCCGCCGATAATGGAGATCCCCAGAGGAGAAAGCATCTCGCCTCCATCTCCGTATCCCAGTGAAAGGGGGATCATACCAAAGCAGGTAGCCAGAGAAGTCATCAGGATAGGACGCAATCTGGATTTTCCTGCCGAAATGATAGCTGCATCCCGCTCCATTCGATTCTTGTTGCTGTGAATAAATTCTACCAGCAGGATGGAGTTCTTTACCACGATACCCACCAGCATGATCAGCCCCAGGAAGGATGTGACGGAGAGCGTCTTTCCTGTAAGGAACAGGGCAAAGAAGGCTCCGGACATGGCGAAGGGGATGGCCATCATAATGATCAGTGGCTGGGTCAGAGACTCGAACTGGGAGGCAAGGACCATGTAGACCAAAAGTATGGCTACCACGAGAGCCAGGAGGAGGTCCCCAAAGGACTCCATCATTTGCTCATACATACCGGCTTCCTCATAGCTGTAGCCGTCGGGGAAATGATACTGGTCCACCAAGGACAGGACCTCATCAGAAACCTTTGCCAAATCGGAACTGTCGGTGCTGATATTGATGCTCACATATCGCTCCTGATCGGCCCTGTCTATGCGGGAAGGAGAATTGTCAAAGGTAAGCTTTGCGATTTGTCCCACAGGCACCATTCCACCGCCAGGGGTGCTGACCAGTATCTGCTGCATGTTATCTATCGATTGCTTATACGTGTCCGAAAGGGAGAGACTGACATCGATTTCCTTTCCGTCTACCTTGAGTTTTGTGGCGGTGGAGCCGCTTAGGGCATTTTCCAGATCCTTTGCCAACTGATAGGCGGTAATGCCGTAAAATGCGGCAGTGCTGCGATTGAGAGCCACTTCTACCTCGGGATTGCCTTCAACGATGCTGGTTTTCGCTTTTGCCACAGAGGAAACAGTGAGGATCTGTTCGCTAAGATCCTCCGAGATCCGTCTGAGTTCATCCAACTCGGGTCCCTTTACCGTGAGAGTGATATCTGCGCTGCTTCCCATCATGCTTGTGGTGGAAGTGGATTCTGTGACGGTAATTTTTGCGCCGCTCAATGTGCTGAAGTGCTTTTCCACATCCCGTATGATTTCTGTGACGCTGCGGTCACGCTTGTTCTTTGGAAGGAGAGTGACACTGAGGGAGGAGGATTCTCCGCCGACAAAGATGTTGGTGGACCCTATGTTGCAGGTGCAGTGCTCCAACTCCGGAATGGTCATGAGGTATTCTTCCAGACCGATCATGATGTCAGATTTTTTTTCCAGGGAGGTCCCGTAAGGTGTTTCCACATCTACGGTAAACATGGCTTCATCGGAGGCTGGCATGAATTCCATACCCACGATGCCGATGAGGGCCGAAGAAACCACGAAGATGAGGAGGCATACGGCAACGACTTTTTTTCTGTTTCGCAACGCCCTGACGATGGATCTTTCATAGAAAGCACTGAGCCATTCAAAGGCCTTCGTAAAATAGGGAATCAGGCGGTACCTGTAGTGGTGTTTGCCAAAACGCACATAGTCCAGGGAGGCATCATGATCCAGAATTCTGGAGCTCAGCATGGGAACTACGGAAAGAGAAACGATAAGGGATGCGACAAGGGATATGATCAGAGTCCAGCAAAAATCCCCGAACAGCATGGCCGCAAGGCCTCCGGACAGAGCGATGGGCAGGAAGACTACCACGCTGGTCAGCGTAGAGGCGGTGACCGCAAGGATGATCTGCTTGCTGCCGATTTCTGCTGCTTCTGTGGAGGAGGAGACCCCTTCTTCCCGACTTACCCGGAATATATTTTCCAAAACTACAATGGAGTCATCCACCAGCATCCCTACCGCCAGAGTAAGAGCGCAAAGAGTGATCAGATTCAGGGTCATCCCGGTAAGATTCATCAAGGCAAAGGTAGCCAGGAAAGAAGTGGGGATGGACAGGGCGATGATCATGGTGGAACTCATGCTGCGAAGGAAGAGGAAAATAATAAGGATGGCGAGGACAGCACCTTCGATGGCGGCTCTGGCCACTGAGGAAACAGAACTCCTGATATAGTCAGCCTGATCAAATCCTACGGTGAAGGCAAGATCCGGATATTTTTCCTCCAGCTCCTTGATGGTTTCCTTTACTTCGTTGGAAACGTCCACGGTATTTGCCGTAGATTGTTTTGTGATAGAAAGTCCGATGGCATTGACACCATCCACCCGGCTTACGGATTCCTGCTCCTTGTACCCTCTCTCGATTTGGGCAATATCAGAAAGACGAACCACGCTACGGTCAGAAAGAGTAATGGGCAGCTGCCGGATATCATCAACGGAAGAAAACTCTCCCAGGGTACGGACAATGACTTCAGCTTCCCCCTTGCTTACGTTTCCGCTGGGCATGTTGATGTTTTCCGCAGCCAAAAGCTGGCTTACAGTGGATAAGGTCAGACCGTAGCCGGAGAGCTTTTCCTGGGCAAAGTCGATGGATATCTCCTCTTCTATCCCTCCGTAGTTGTCTACAGAAGCAACCCCGGTGGTTCTTTCAAAATAGGTAAGGATATTGTCTTCCACTTCCTGATTCAATTCGTAAAGAGGCTTATCCGATGCAATATAAAGCTGGACCACAGGTGAAAAGTCCATACTCATTTTTATGACCATAGGTTTGGTAGCCGAGTCCGGCAAGTAGCTTTCCACAAGGGAAATTTTTTCGCGCATGTCCAATGTAGCAAAGTCCATGTCGGTGCCCATATCAAACTGTACTATGACCAGAGAGGTCCCTTCTGTACTCATGGAACTTAGACTGTCCAGTTCCTGAACGGAGGCCAGGGCCTGCTCCAGAGGTTTTGTGACCATGGTCTCCACTTCTTCCGGGGCAGCGTTAGGATATTGCACATAGGCGATGGCCACTGGAAGTTCCATTTCGGGGAGGAGATCCATAGGCATGCCGATGAGAGAAACAAAACCGACCAAGGCAATGATAAGAACCATCATGATTGCAGTAACCGGATGGCTGATGGATAATTTTGAAAGATTCATAGCGCTACCCCGTTATTTCGTGATATTGACAGCTTCCCCTTCGGTGATGAACTGCTGTCCTGTTACGATGATAATATTTCCTGCTTTCAATCCGGATACGACCTCTACGGATTCTCCGTTGTCCAGACCGGTTTTCACATCCACCAGTTTGGGAATATCGCCTTCAAGGACGGCAACTTTCGATTTTCCTGATTTTAAGAAAACAGCGTCGGAGGGGATGCACAAAACATGTTCCTTCTTCGCAGAAACAATCTGAATTTCGGCAAACATACCGGCCTGAACCTTGCCTTCAGGGTCCTCCACGCTGATGGTGACGGGATAAGTGAGGGTTCCCTGAGCAGGAGCAGGAGACAGGGCGGAAATCGACCCGTTAAAAGGTTTTTCAGAAAGGGTATCGATGTAGATCTCTACCGGATCCCCGACGTTTACTTTTCCTACCAGATACTCAGAAATAGCGGTATTGATCTCCAGGGCACTGACATCTGCAACGGTCACTGCAGGAGCCGCCTGGGATACCAGAGAGCCCACAGATACGTTTACGGAGGTGACATAGCCATTTATGGGAGAGGTGACGGTGCAGTAGCTTAAAGCTTCCGATGCTGCAGTAAGGCTTTCCGCAGCAGAACGATACTGCGTCTCTGCGCCTTGATAGGCCTGAAGAGAAACCGCACCTTCTTTATATAAAGAAGAGATGCGATCATAGTTTTCTTTGGCGTTGTTTGCGGCAAGCTTTGCCTGGTTGTAAAGAACGGAGGCCTGCGTCTGATCGATGCGGAAAAGCACCGTTCCCTTGCTTACTCTGTCGCCAATGGCCACGTTGACTGCAGTGACCTGCCCGGCGGTCATGGGAATGACCGAGGCGGATTCCACCGGGTCGATGCGGCCGGTGAGAGGTGCCGTGGCGTAGATGGTCCCCATTTCCGCTGTTGCGGTGGTAACGCTTACCGGTGCCTCTGCTTTTTCTTCCACCGGAGCCAGGGCTTCAACGACCCGAAAGACGGTAATTCCCAAAACTATAAGTAAAATTGCTCCGATAAAGATACTTTTTTTAGACAGTTTGTTTTTTAACCCCCAATTGACTTTCATAAAAAATCCCTTCCCCTTTTGAACAAAGTGTTTAATAACTTTCGCAAAAGTAGTATAATATCACTGTGTCGCCAAATCAACGAGCAAATCCGAAAAATGTGAAAGATAATCAACATTATAAAGAATTATGTTGGTAAACACAAAGGCGAATTAGGAAAAGAATGCAGGAGGTTCTGGAATGTCGGCAAAAAGTGTGGATGCGAGGGTCCGCTACACAAAAATGATGATCCGAAAGAGCTTTATCGGTTTACTGAAACAAAAACCCATTGCCAAGATCACCATAAAGGAAATTTGTGAACTGGCTGGAATCAACCGGGCCACATTCTATGCGCATTATACGGATCAGTATGATCTGATGGACCAAATAGAAGACGAGTTTTTGACAGATATCACTGAGAATTTAAATTTGATTGATACCAATATGCCGCCTACAGAATCCTTGGAAGCCTTATCCGGGATTTTCCGGTATATCAGGGAAAACTCTGAGTTGTGCTCTCTGATACTGAGTGAAAAAGGAAATTTTGTTTTTCAGAAAAGGGTCATGATGGTGGCGCAACAGAAATTTATGCAGGGCTTTCCGGACCGGCACCTTATTTCTCCCGAGGATTTGGAGTATCTTTTTGTTTTCGTCTCTGTGGGCAGTGTAGGAATTATTCAAAAGTGGATGGAAGACGGAATGCAGCGCTCTGATGAAGACATGGCGCGTCTCATCTTTTCCGTACCTGAAAGGCACTCCGAACGGTGGACCAGCGAAAGGGGGAAGGCGTTTGGACAAAGTGGTAATTAAGAAAGACATTCCTCTTTTGGTGGAACGCCTGGAGAAAATGTATCCCGACGCAGAGTGCGCCCTGGACCATCGCAACACCTTTGAACTTCTCATTGCCACCGTTCTTTCCGCACAGACCACCGATAAAAGCGTGAATCTGGTGACCCCGGAGCTGTTTGCAAAAGCACCGGACGCCAATGCGCTTAAGGGACTCTCACAGGAAGAATTGGAGCAGATCCTTCGACGGATCGGGATGTATCGCTCCAAGGCAAAAAATATAAAAGCCCTTGCCGGGATCCTGGCAGAAAAATATCAGGGTGTTGTTCCGGATCGGTATGAAGAACTGGTGACCCTGCCCGGGGTAGGACGAAAAACGGCAAATGTTGTTTTATCGGTGGGATTCGGGCAGCCCCGCATCGCTGTTGACACCCATGTGTTTCGGTTGGCCAACCGCATTGGCCTCACACAGGAGAAGGACGTATTGAAAACGGAAATGGCCTTAATGGAAGCATTGCCGGAAGAACACTGGACAAGCATGCACCATGCCTTGATTTTTCACGGCAGGCAGGTATGCAGTGCCAGAAACCCGCACTGTGAAGATTGCGGCATTGCGGATCTTTGCAGGAAAAATATGGATGAGGTTATAAAATGAGAGCAATAAAGGTCAGAAACGTGGAAATCGGAGAAACTGCAAGAATTTGCGTCCCACTAACGGGCGGAGAAATTCCGGATTTGGTCAGGGAAGCGGAGGTTGCCGTTTCCACAGGGGCAGAAATCGTTGAATGGCGTGCTGACTGCTTTGAACCCAGTGGCAGGGCGGCGGATATCCGGGAATATCTGGAGGAAGCTCTGGACGCACTTCGGAGGGCTGTCGGAGAAACGCCGCTTCTTTTTACCTTCCGTACTTTTGAAGAGGGAAGCGAACGAAGGATTTCTGCCAAAGATTATGAAGCCATTAACCGGCAGGTCATTTCCTGCGGCAAAGCGGACCTCATTGACCTGGAATATGCCCGGGATCCTGGGCATATAAAGGGATTGCTTTCTGCCGCAAAAGAGGCAGGAATTTTTGTGATATTGTCTCATCACGATTTTGAAAAAACACCTTCTGAAAATGAAATGCTGGATACTTTTATGAAAATGCAGTCTCTTGGCGCCGACATAACAAAACTGGCGGTAATGCCTTTTTCCTGTGAAGACGTGTTCCGGCTCCTTTCGGTGGCTAAAAAGATGAAGACTTCTTTTGCTGACAGGCCTTTTATTGCCATAGCCATGGGAGAAGAGGGCAAAATCAGTCGCCTTTTTGCCGATAGTATCGGTTCTGCTTTGACCTATGGCGCCGGTGAAAATTCATCTGCACCGGGACAGATCCGGGCAGACCTGCTGAAGGAGGCTCTGGAAAAAAGCCGGAGCCGGGACCTGCCACCCGTCATTTTCCTGATAGGATTCATGGGCAGCGGAAAATCCACTGTGGGACAGCATTTGAGTCTTTTGCTGGGATATGAATTTGTGGATATGGATGCCCTCATCGAAAAGCGTGAAAAAATGACCATCGCCCGGATTTTCGAAATGGAAGGAGAACCGTACTTTCGGGAATTGGAAAGCAAGGTTCTGAAAGAACTTTTGAAGGGGAATAAAATCGTGGTTGCCTGTGGCGGCGGAGTGGTAGGAAACTCCTGCACCGGCGAAACCAACAAAGCCCTGCTGGGAAAAGAAAAGCCGGTGGTGTTTCTTCGGGATGCTATAGAATCTATGTTCGGGCGGATTGCCCATGATCGAAGCAGACCCCTTGCAGCTTCAGAACTCCGTTCCTTGGAGGAGCAGTTTGACCGCCTTGCCAGGCTTTATCAGGAGAGGCTGCCACATTATGAAGAGGCGGCAACTCTCATTGTTGACGGAACGGGAAAAGATCCCTATCAGATTGCCATGGATATTTTGAAACAAATATAAATATGATTTAAATTATGGAAGGAGTAAAAAGATGAAACAGATCATCAGCACAGAAAAAGCACCCAAAGCGGTAGGCGCATACTCACAGGGCATCCTGTCCGCAGGGATGGTGTTTACTTCCGGTCAGATCCCCATCGACCCTGCTACAGGGGATATGGTTACCGGGGACATCAAGGGACAGGCTAAACAGTCTATGGAGAATGTAAAGGCTATTGTGGAAGCGGCTGGCTCCACCATGGAGGATGTAGTAAAGGTAACCATCCTTCTTGCGGATATCAACGATTTTGCTGCGGTGAACGAAGTTTACCAGAGTTATTTTAAGGGGGATTTTCCTGCAAGGTCCTGCTTTGCGGTGAAAGACCTGCCCAAAGGTGCAGGTATCGAAATTGAAGCCATTGCGGCAGTAAAATAGTCCTGAAAAGCGAAATCGGGAATGATAAAACCGCCGTCTTCTTCTTAGAACCGAAGAAAGAGACGGCGGTTTTTCTTACTTTAAAAAATCATGCCTGTGCCTGGCTTGCACCGCAGCATTTTTTATATTTTTTTCCGCTGCCGCAGGGGCACGGATCGTTCCGGCCGGGAAGCTTTTCTTTTACCACGGTGCGGGAACGTTTGAAAGCAGTGGCGATTTCCTGGCGCTTTTCCTCAGAGAGAATGGCATCCCATTCGTCCAGAGTATAGAGGTAGTCTGCGTTGGCACCGAGCATATTGAAGAACAAAGCTTCAAAATCAATGTCAAGATCGATGGTACTGTCTTCATCGTATGTTTCTACCGGAAGTTCAGTGCGCAGGCTGGAATTGATGCCGTCGAGAAAACCCATAAAAAGAACGGGTTCTGCGGTGTATTTTTCGGCAAGTTCTTTGAATGTTCCCTGAACCCGGGGATTCTTATCCTTCAGGATCCCTGCATAGATCCTGGTTTCAGCGCCGCTGTATCTACCCCAGAAATCCTCAAAGCTCTCATCGGTTTGGTTTTCAATGAGATGGCGCCATTGTTCAAATAAATTCATGCTTTTTTACCTCCTGCAACGATGGTATCATATGCGGCATTCTTGGCGATGGCTTTTCCGATTTCGATGACATCGCCCATGACAGCACTGCCGGTAGGAAGGGGGCCTGCGCCTTTTCCATAGAACATCAGCTCATCCACGGCATTGCCGGTGACAAAAACCGCATTGAATTCGTTGCCCACTCCTGCAAGCGGATGGGCGTAAGGGAGCAGTGTGGGTCTGACGCTGTAGCTGAGTTTGCCCGCTTCCTTTTTCGCCGATGCAACGAGTTTGATCTTTTTCCCTTCGGCGGCGGCTTTTTCAATATCATCTTTGGTGATTTTCGTGATTCCCTCTGTTGGGATTTCTTCGGGTGCTACCCTTTCTCCAAAAACCAGGGAAATAAGAATAGAGAGCTTGTTGGCTACGTCGATGCCTTCCACGTCTGCGGTGGGGTCGGCTTCGGCGAATCCCTTTTCCTGCGCTGTTTTCAGGACATCATCATATGCCAGACCTTCTTCTGTCATCTGGGTAAGGATATAATTGGTGGTTCCATTTAAAATCCCCAGGACTTCCAAAAACTCGTTGGAGAGCAGCGCCCCTGAAAGGGCCGTCAGGATGGGAATTCCACCTGCCACGCTGGCTTCGTAACGGAAAAGGACCTTATTGTCTTCCGCCGCTTTGCGAAGAGCATCATAATTAGCAGCAACGGCTGCTTTGTTGGCTGTAACCACATGTTTGCCGCTGTTCATTGCCTTCAGCATAAAATCGCTGGCCGGCTGGACACCACCCAAAAGCTCAATGACGATGTCGATGTCGGGATCTGCGAAAAGAGCATCGGGATCCTGGGTGAATTTTTCACGGGGAACGTCCACATCTCTTTTTCTGTCGACATCTTTTTCCAGTATCTTTACGATTTCAAAATCTATCCCTGTTTTCGCTTCAATCAAGGAGCGGTTCATATCCAAGGCTTTATAGGTTCCAACACCGATGTTGCCAAAGCCCATCAGTCCGATTTTAACGGTTTTCTTTTGCATTTAAGTACCTCCTTCAATAATACCTATGCTATTATAATATAAATGAGGGAAAATGTCTTTAGCGACTTTTAAAAAGACGGAGATTGGCTGAAAATTCGGTATATTAGGGTAAAGCCAGATATTCCGCCCAGCCTATTGACCTAAGGCCTGATTATATCGTATAGTTTTAGTGCCTCGTCTTTAGAGTTGAAAAGACCAGCAAAATCATAAATCTGTGATATTAATATAAAAATATCTGAATAAAGGGAGCAGGAATGGAAATAAAGAAGCATCACCTTGGCATTGTACTGGTGGAGCCTGAAATACCTCCCAATACGGGGAATATCTCAAGAACCTGTGCCGCAACGGGAACAACACTGCATTTGGTGAAACCTCTGGGTTTTTCCATTGACGATACTCAACTGAAAAGAGCCGGACTGGATTATTGGCAGTACTTGGATCTCGAAGTTCACGAAAGTCTGGAAGACTTTTTAAAAAAATATGCAGACAGGCCCATGTACCTGGCAACCACAAAGGGGACAAGGGCCTATCACGAGCCCCGGTACGAGGAAGATGCCTTGCTGTTGTTCGGTAAGGAAACAGAGGGTCTCCCCCGTAGGCTGATCGCAGAGAATATGGAAAAAACCATCCGCATCCCCATGAGCGAGGACACCCGGCTTCGTTCTTTCAATTTGTCCAATTCTGCAGCGATCGTTGTTTTTGAGGCGTTGCGCCAGCTTGGGTTTCCCGGTTTATTGTAACAGACAGTGCTGTTGAAAGGATGTAGGGGATATGTTTATTATGGCGTCCCAGTTGCTGGGAGGGATAGGGCTTTTGCTCTACGGCATAGAAATCATGAAGGACTCTCTGGAGCTGATCTCCCAGGGAAAAGGACAACACTTCATTGAGGTGGCTGGAAAAAACCGCTTTTTTTGTATACTGGCCGGCATTTTTGTAACGGCAGTCAACCAGAAAAGCAGTGCCACCACAATGATGGTGGTAAATCTTGTAAATGTGGGAATGCTTGGGCTTGTTCAGGCGGCAGGTGTTCTGATGGGTGCCAATATCGGGACTACCATGACGGCGCAGCTTCTTGCTTTTCGCCTGGAATACGTGGCCCCTTTGATCATTGGGGTGAGCGTGATCGCATGGAGAATGGCGAAGACCAAAAAAGCGGAATATGCGGCGGAGATATTTTTGGGGTTTGGCATCATGTTCGTGGGGCTTATTCTTATGGAAAAGGGCTTGCTTTCTCTGGGGCACAGTTCCTCTTTATTTGCTTTTTTGGATACTTTTTTTGTTTTGGATACCGGCAAATACCTTACCCTGCTTGTGATAGGCATGTTTGGCACGGCTGTTGCTCACAGCAGCAGTCTTACAACAGGAATCATGATCGCCATGTCTGCCCAGGGGTTGCTTTATCCCCAGATGATCATGCCCCTTATTGTGGGTATCAATATCGGCAAATGTTTTCCCCCTCTGATTTCCAGCCGTGGGCTGAGCAGAACAGCAAGGCGTACGGCGGTAATTCATTTATTGTTTAACCTCAGCGGAGCCTTGCTGGTGGTCCTGTTCCTTCGTAATGTGTCGTTTGACCTTATAAGCGATCTTTCCAAGGGGGACCTTCCACGTCAGGTGGCCAATGCGCATACGCTTTTTAATGCGGGGTCCATGATCCTTTGCCTTCCCTTCATAAATTTGCTGGTGAAAGCCTCCAACAGACTGGTTCCTACAAAGGATGTGGTGGAAAAACCGGAGGGCAATCTGGACATTCGCATGCTGGAAACTCCCGGCCTGGCTCTGGCCCAGACATATACAGAGGTCATACAGCTTTCTAAGAAGGCTTTCGCCTCCTATATGGCAAGCTTCCGCTGTGTAGAGAGCGGGGATGAGCGTGAACTGGAAAAAATCAGGCAAATCGAGAATATTCTGCTGAAGTCGGAACGGGAAATCGAAATCTATCTTGTAAAACTGGCCCAGAAAAAAATCAGCAAGGATCAGTATGAGATGCTGAATCTAATGTTGGGAGTATCCGGAGATATCGAAAGAATTTCGGACCTGGCCATAAATATCGGCGAATTGGCGGTCTATAACCGGGAAAACAGCATCCCCTTCAGTAAAGATGCCAAGGAGGAGATGCGAAATTTCCACATGCATGTGGAAACGGCCATTGAAGATGTCGTCAAAGCCATGGAAACAAAGGACAGGACCCTGGCGAACAAAGTTCTTTCTTCTGAAATCAATATCAAACATATGGTGGCGGGAATCCGTGAAAATCATATAAGACGTCTGGCCAGCGGCTCCTGCAGCCCCGGTTCCGGTGTAATGTACATGGACATCATCAACAGCATGGAACATGTAGTGGAACACATCAAAAAGATAGGCTATTTCCTCATCGAATTCACAAAATACTGATAAAAAGTGGTATAATATTTGGATTGGTCTCTCTCAATGAAATGGTACAAAAATGAAATTGGGTTATGAAATCACAATTGAACAGTCACAAAAGCTGGTTATGACACCGGAGCTGATCCAGGCGATCCAGATCCTGCAGTTTAACACGCAGGAATTGGAGAACTATGTGCAGGATCAGCTTTTGGCGAATCCCGTATTGGAAAAATCGGAAAAAACGGAAGAATCCGACGGGCCGGCCAATGGCGAAGAGAGTCACGAGACGGCTTCAGAGGATTCTTATGAGGCAAAACGTGAGGAAAATGAGATAGACTGGATCGAGCAGCTCCGGGAACGGGAGTATGACGATATCAGTTATAGTCAATGGCAGCAAAACGCAGAAAAAAATGATTACACTTATGAACAGTTTGTTTCTGCAGACATGACGTTAAGCGACTATCTTATGATGCAGCTCCAAATCTCCCAAATTAGTCCGGCTTGCTGCGAAGTGGCAAAATATCTCATCGAAGCTCTTGATGAAAACGGTTATCTGACCGCCTCCGTAGAGGAAGTGGCCAGAGTTTTTGGTGTCCGTAAAGAGCTTGTAGAGCAAGCCCTGAAGATAATTCAGGGTTTTGAACCTGTGGGAGTGGGGGCCAGAGATCTGGCGGAGTGCCTCATGATACAGATGGCGTATTACGGGGATGACACAGAAGAGACCAAGGAGATCATCACTCATCACCTGGAAGACATTGCGGCAAATCGTCTCAATGTCATCGCAAAGGCCGTGGGGATTTCTGTCAGCGAAGCCCAGGAGATCAGCGACATTATCAGAACTCTTGAACCAAAGCCGGGTCGGCAGTTTGGTTCTTCTTATGATAACCGTTATATCATTCCGGATGTTACGGTAGAAAAAGTCGGAGATGAGTATGTCGTTAACGTAAACGATACTACTGCCCCCAGACTTAACATCAGCCCCTATTACCAGAAGATGCTTTTGGAATCCGACAGAGACTCCACCATATCCAAATATCTTACGGGACGTTTGAATTCCGCTATGTGGCTGATCAAGAGCATTGAGCAGCGCCGTCAGACCATCTACAATGTGGTTTCCGCAGTGGTACGCTATCAGGTGGATTTTTTTGAACATGGTGCCAAGCATCTGAAAACTCTCACATTAAAGCAGATTGCTGATGAACTGGGGATCCATGAATCCACGGTAAGTCGTTCCGTGAACGGAAAATACATGCAGACTCCAAGGGGACTGTTTGAGATCAAATATTTCTTTACCAGCGGAGTTTCCGGGAGCGATGGCCTGGGGATCGCATCAGAAAGCGTAAAGAGCTTTATTCGTGAGATCATTGACAGTGAAACCACAAAGGAACCCTACTCCGACCAGCATATTGCCGAGCTTCTTCTTCAAAGAGGGATCGAGATCTCTCGCCGCACCGTGGCAAAATACAGGGATGAAATGAATATCCCCTCTTCGTCAAAACGGAAGCGGTATTAGCGCGTAATGTCTAACATTATTAATTATATTTTTTCAGCACATGGTACATGGAGGAAAACGAGATGAAGACAAAAGTAGGAATTAACGGATTTGGAAGGATCGGAAGAAACGCCTTCAAAGTGGCAATGGAAAAGGATGTCAACTTTGAAATCGTTGCGATCAATGACATTACCGATCCGGCGACACTTGCGCATCTGCTGAAGTACGACAGCTGCTTTGGAAAGTTTGGCGGGACTGTAGAAGCAAAAGCGGATGCCATTGTGGTCAACGGCAAGGAAGTTAAGATACTTGCGGTCAGAAACCCCGAAGAGCTCCCCTGGAAGGAATTGGGTGTGGAAGTTGTTCTCGAATCGACCGGACTTTTCACAAAGAGAGCCGATGCGGAGAAGCATATCAAAGCCGGGGCAAAGAAAGTGATCATTTCTGCTCCTGCCACGGATGAGGACCTTACGGTTGTCATGGGCGTAAACGAAGAAAAGTACGACCCCAAGGCCCATCACGTGCTTTCTAATGCATCCTGTACGACAAACTGTCTTGCTCCTTTTGCCAAGGTCATTGATGCGGAGTTCGGAGTGGAAGCAGGCTTGATGACTACCATTCATGCATATACCAACGACCAGAAGATTTTAGACTTGCCGCATAAAGACCTTCGCCGGGCCAGAGCAGCAGGTGTCTCCATGATTCCTACCACTACAGGAGCGGCAAAGGCAGTTTCTCTCGTTCTTCCCCAGTTGGCCGGAAAACTCAACGGTATGGCCATTCGCGTACCGACCCCGGCGGTTTCTGTTGTGGATATCGTCTTCGAGTTGAAAAAAGAAACCACCAAAGAAGCAGTGAACGAAGCTCTGAAAAAAGCAGCAGCAGGCGAACTTTGCGGCATTATGGGTTATTGTGAAGAACCCCTGGTCTCTATTGATTTTAAGATGGATACCCGTTCCTCCATTATCGATGCCCTTTCCACCATGGTGATCAACGGCAATATGCTGAAAATCGTATCCTGGTACGACAATGAATGGGGTTATTCCAACAGAGCAATAGATCTGGTGGAATATGTGGTTGCGAAAGGATTTTAAGGATCGGAAAAATGAAAAAAACAATAAAAGATGTAGAGGTGACAGGCAAGCGGGTCATTGTCAGATGTGATTTTAATGTGCCCCAGGACGAAGATGGAACCATAACCGACGATATTCGGATCACCAGCGCACTGCCTACCATCAATTATTTACTGGAAAATGGTGCAAAACTTATTTTGATGTCCCATCTGGGGAGACCCAAGGACGGCTCGGACATGAAATATACTTTGGCACCGGTGGCCGAACGGCTTTCTGCGTTATTAAAAAAAGAGATCTTTTTTATCAGCACCTCCGAGATTATTGATGAACGGGTGCGGCAAAAGGCAGCGGAGTTGCAGGAGGGAGAAGTTCTTCTTTTGGAAAACCTTCGCTTCCGAAAAGAAGAAACAGAAAATGAAAGCAACTTTTGCAAAGAACTGGCATCCCTGGCCGAGATCTTTGTCAATGATGCTTTTGGTACAGCTCACAGAGCGCATTGCTCTACTGCCGGGATCGCAGAATTTCTTCCTGCTGTTTCCGGGTTTCTGCTGGAACAGGAAGTCCGTTTCATGGGAGATGCCATTGCCAACCCGGAAAGACCCTTCGTTGCCATCATGGGAGGGGCGAAAGTCGGGGACAAGATCCCGGTCATTGAAAATCTCATAGGTAAGGTCGACAGCCTTATCATTGGGGGCGGTATGGCGTATACTTTCCTGGCAGCAAAAGGGTTGGAGATAGGAAAGTCCCTTCTGGAAGAGGACAAAAAAGACCTTGCCCTGTCTCTCCTGAAGAAGGGGGAGGAAGAAGGAACAAAGATCCTTCTTCCTTTGGATATCGTGGTTGCTGCAGAATTCAAAAATGAAGCCAAAGCAGAGATTGTGGACGCAGATAAGATGCCTTCCGCCCTTATGGGGTTGGATATTGGCCCCAAAACCATACAGCTCTTCTGCGAGGAGATCAGGAAAGCGAAGACCGTCGTTTGGAACGGACCTATGGGAGTTTTTGAAATGCCCAGTTTTGCGGCGGGGACAAAAGCTGTTGCAGAGACCATGTCCCAAAACGGAGGGACCACTGTTATTGGAGGCGGGGATTCCGCCGCTGCAGTTTTAGCCTTCGGGCTTTCTGACAAAATGACCCATATTTCAACAGGCGGCGGGGCATCCTTGAAGCTCCTCGCAGGAAAGACACTGCCCGGAGTTGCTGCACTTTTGGAAAAGTAGTCAGGGCAGTCAGGAGGAACATCATGCGAAAACCATTTATTGCTGGAAACTGGAAAATGTATAAAACCATAAAAGAGGCTCTTGTCTTCGCCGAGGAGTTTAAAAAAATCTACGAGCCTTCGGATGTGCAAGTGGCCGTTTGTGCACCCTTTACCCAGCTTTCAGATTTGGTGAGGGTCTTTGCGGGTACCGGCATCAAAGTTGGTGCCCAAAATATGCACTACGAAAAGGAAGGCGCCTTTACCGGAGAAATTTCGGGACAAATGCTTTCCGAGATCGGTGTGGATTATTGCATCATAGGTCATTCCGAGCGGAGACAGTATTTTGGCGAAACAGATGAAAGTGTGAACAAAAAGCTTCACAGCGCTTTTGTCTGGGAAATATTACCTATTCTCTGCGTGGGAGAAGTTCTGGAGGAGAGGGATGCCGGGAAAGCCCTTGCTGTTGTGGAATCCCAGACCAAAGCGGCTCTGGCCGGTTTGAGTGCCGAACAGATCCGCAAGCTTACCGTGGCCTATGAGCCGGTTTGGGCTATCGGCACGGGACGTACGGCTACTCCCGAGCAGGCAGACGAGATGTGCGGTCATATCCGCAGTGTGATCTCCGGCTTGTATGACGAAGAAACCGCAGAGGAAGTTATTATCCAGTATGGCGGCAGTGTCAAGCCTGCCAATGCCACAGAACTGATGAATATGTTTGAAATAGACGGTGCATTGGTGGGAGGGGCAAGCCTTTCTCCCGAACAGTTTCTGGAAATCATAAATTTTTGATCTGTTTGATCAATTATGATATATTAAAAAAAAGAAAGGTGTGAAAAAATGTCTTATATTGAAGATATTGTGGCCCGCGAACTCCTGGATTCCAGAGGAAATCCTACTATCGAGGTAGAAGTTTGGCTTGAAGATGGAACCATGGGGAGCGCTATCGTTCCCTCGGGGGCATCAACAGGCATTTTTGAAGCTGTGGAACTTCGGGATGGAGATCCGTCCAGGTATATGGGAAAGGGTGTTGAAAAGGCAGTAGAGAATGTCAACGAGATCATTGCCCCCGAACTGGTAGGATGGAATGTTTTTGATCAGGTAGGACTGGACAAGCTGATGATGGAGTTGGATGGCACACCAAATAAAGGAAAGCTGGGTGCCAACGCCATTTTGGGAGTTTCCCTGGCATCAGCCCATGCCGCAGCGGCATCTTTGGGCCTTCCTCTTTTCCAGTACATCGGGGGTGTCAATGGAAAACTGCTTCCCACACCGATGATGAACATTCTTAATGGAGGCCAGCACGCAGACAACAACGTAGACATTCAGGAGTTCATGGTAATGCCTGTAGGGGCCAAAACTTTCCGTGAGGGCCTTCGTATGGGAACCGAAGTATTCCACAGCCTGAAAGCGGTTTTGAAGGCTAAGGGCTTTAATACAGCCGTAGGAGATGAAGGCGGCTTTGCGCCGAACCTCGCCTCCAATGAAGATGCCATCCGTGCCATCGTAGAGGCCATTGAAAAGGCGGGTTATAAGCCCGGCGAAGATGTGCGGATCGCCCTGGATGTTGCGGCTTCCGGCATGTATGACGAGGCAACGGGACTTTATGACCTCGCCGGAGAGGGAGTCAAAAAGAACGCCAAAGAAATGGTGGCGTATTACGATATGCTGGTTTCCAAATACCCTGTCGTATCCATCGAAGACGGCCTGGCTGAGGATGACTGGGAAGGATGGAAGTACATGACAGAGCAGTTGGCCAAAAAGGTGCAGCTGGTAGGCGATGACCTTTTTGTTACCAATACAGAACGATTGGAAAAGGGGATCAAACTTGGCGTAGCAAATTCTATTTTGATCAAGGTGAACCAGATCGGCACCTTGACCGAAACTCTGGATGCCATTGAGATGGCAAAAAAAGCCGGTTACACCGCAGTCGTTTCCCATCGCTCCGGCGAAACCGAAGATGTGACCATTGCGGATATCGTAGTTGCCGTCAATGCCGGACAGATCAAGACCGGTGCGCCTTCAAGAACGGACCGTGTAGCCAAGTACAACCAGCTTCTTCGTTTGGAAGAACTCCTTGATACGGGAGCGCAGTATGCCGGGGCAAATGCGTTTTACAGCATTCGCTGAAGAGAACAAAGGACTTGATTTCATCATTTCCCTGTGTTAAACTCATCTCGTTATCATATTAGGAGGTAAAGCAGTGAAAATATTTCTTATGGTCGTACTTGCCATTGCGAGTCTCATCTTGATCGCGAGTATTTTGCTTCAATCCGGTAAGAGTGCCGGTTTGTCCGGAAGCATCGGCGGCGGAGCCGAACAGCTTTTTGGGAAGAAGAAGAGTAAAGGTTATGAGGCAATTCTCAACAAAGTCAGTGTTGTTGGAGCGGTTTGCTTTATATTGTGTTCTTTGGCTCTTGTTGCTATCGAATAGGCAACGGTGGCCTTGGTTCAGAACCTGCTATAGTTACAGACAGGGGTGCTGCTTCAGCACCCCTGTGTTTCGTTAGGAAAAGGAGTATTGGCGTAAATGAAGATCATTGCCTGGGGGCTCCCTGTTGCCGCGATTTTTCTTCTGCTTGTTGCCTATGTTTTTCGAGCCTGGGTCATGAAAGCGGTGGAACCTGATGAGAGAATGCGAACTCTTATTCTTCTGGCAAAGGAAAAGCTCATTGTCTTTCGGAAAAAAGAATATAAGGCGTTGGCGGTGGGTTTGCTTTTGACCGCTGTAGCAGTGGGCTTTCTTGCCGGCTGGTCTGTTGCCGCCTTATTTTGTGTCGGTGGCGTGGTGGCTTTTTTCGTCGGGGAATTGTCCTGCCGTTTTGCTCCCCAAGCCAGCATTCGAGCGGCTTCTTTGGCAAAAGAAGGTGGACTGAGCCGAACTATGCGCTTGTCTTTTCGAAGCGGTGCAGTGTCTTCTCTCTGTTCCATTGGATTTTGTTTCCTGGTATTGAGTCTGGTTTTTGCGGTGTTCAGCCTGAAAGCTTATTCGCTGTTGGCGGGCTTTGCCTTTGGTGTTGGCCTGTCGGCTTCCCTGGAGATTCTGGGGGAAGCATTTTTCACAGAGGGGCTGGAAAAGGATGTGAGAAAAGAAAGAGAAGTTGCTGTGATTGCCGGCTGGTCGGAAGAGCATTTCCTTTCTTATGCGGCTTCCGTAGCGGCGGCGGTGGTTCTTTCTGCCTCTGATGTGCAGATCATCCCTTCTGCAGGGAATGCCTTCCTGTTGGACCACATGTCAGGAGCCCTTTTTCCCCTTGCGGTTCTTGCCGCTGCAGCATTGGGTTCTGTTCTTGCGGTGATATTTGTGAGGGGCAAAGGAGGAGAACATGCTACGGCAACTATTCCCGTAGGCATTTTACTGAATGCGCTGCTTGTAATTGTTGCGGCTTTCCCCCTCAGCTGGATTTTTTTTCAGGGATTCAACTGCGCTTTTGCCCTGAGCATCGGCTTGTTTTTTGCTCTTGCCATCAGCCGGTTGGCAGCTGAAAAATCTGAAACAAAAGGAAAATCTGTAAAATTTATTGCAGAGAATTGCACCGGCGGCTGGATTTCCGGGATGTTAAACGGATTGTCCAGAGCAAGTATGAGTACCTTCTGGTCCTTGTTTTGTCTTTTGGCAGCCATTTTTATCGCAAAAGCCTTTGCGGGAACATACGGGATCACTTTAGCCGCAGTAGGAGGGGTTTCGGTAACGGTGATCCTTTTTGCTGCGGAGACCTTTGGCCTTCTCACGGGAAATGCGGCATATGTTTCCCGGAAGGAAGAACTTTCTCCCGCCATCAGAGATGTAACAGGAACCATGGAATTTACGGCAAGAAGGACTATGATGAGCGGGCGGGGATTCTCTGTTGGCGTGAGTGCTTTGACGACTACCGCCCTCTTCTTCGCCTATATGGCCAGTGCGAAGATTTCTGTGGTAGATTTATCTACTTCTCGTGTGATCATCGGGAGTTTGTTGGGGATTTTTTTCCCTGTTCTTGTATCGGGGTTGCTGCTGGGGCGTTTTTCTGAAAAATGGACAGGAAGGAAGATTCACCGGGAAGCGGCGGATCTGTCTCCCAATGAATCCATCAAAGATGCATGGATTCTTATTCTGATCACCGGAGCCGTTCCACTTCTCACGGGGCTTTTCCTGGGAACAGTGGCTTTGGCCGGTCTGATCATCGGGATGACGGGAAGTACCCTGATTCTGGTTACAGTAAATGAGACAGCGGGAAACTTGTTTTCCACAGTAAAAAAATATATCGAGGCAGATCATTATGGAGGGGCGGGGAGTCCTGCCCACGAAACCTGTCTGGCATTGGATGAGTTCACCGCTCCCTTAAAAAAGCATATTGGCCCCTGCCTTAGTGTGCTGATCCGTTTTGCCGCACTGGAAGCCCTGGTACTGGCTCCTTTTCTCGCAGACATTGGCGGATTGCTGTAGAATTAATTGCTGAATCACATTGACAAATCCCTCTTAAATGAGTATGATTGTAGGAAAATTACATGAAAAATAAGAAAAGGTGGTGTAGGTCAAACATGAAAAAATTACTTGTCTTATTACTGGCCCTGATCCTTGTACTCGGTGCTTTCGCAGGATGCGGCGGTGCTGCCGACGAAGAGGAAGCGGCAACTGAGGTTAAAATCGGAGTCAACTACGAGCTCACCGGTGGCGTTGCCACTTACGGACAGGCGTCTGTAGACGGCATTCAGATGGCATTCGATGAAATCAATGAAGCTGGTGGAATCAACGGAATGAAGATCGTTCCCGTTGTCCTCGACAACAAGTCTGATTCTGCAGAAGCAACTTCTCTGGCTACCAGGCTGATGACCCAGGAAGGCGTCGTAGCCTGCCTCGGCCCTGCCACTTCCGGAAACTTTATGGCGACCATTCCGGTTGCTACCGACAATGGCATTCCCGTCATTTCCGCTTCGGCAACTGCTGATGAAGGTGTGACCATGGATGCTTCCGGCAAAGTCAACGACTATGTCTTCCGTCTTTGCTTCAACGATTCCTTCCAGGGGATCACCATGGCAAACTTTGCTCTGAACAATCTCAGTGCGAAATCTGCTGTCCTGATTCAGGACCAGTCCAGCGACTATGCAAAGGGTCTTGCAAAGAACTTTGTTGAGACTTTTGAAGCTGCTGGCGGCACCATTGTTGCAAAAGAAGGTTATGTCACAGATGACAAAGACTTCAATGCGATTCTCACCAATATCAAGGGTAAGAAATTTGATGTGATCTTCCTGCCTGGCTACTACAAAGAAGCAGGACTCATCATCAAGCAAGCCCGCGAACTTGGAATTACAGCTCCCATCCTCGGCGCAGACGGCTTTGACTCAGAAGTTCTCCTCCAGCTTGCTGGTGCGGAAGCTTTGAATAATGTATACTTCTCCAACCACTATTCCAACCTTGATGAAGATCCCATGGTACAGGATTTCATCACCAAGTTCAAAGAAAAGTATGGCGCAGACCCCAACGCTTTCCACGCTCTCGGATATGACCTTGGCAAATACATTGCCGATGCCATCACCCGTGCAGGAAGCACAGATCCCGAAGCCATCAAAGACGCACTGGCTTCTACCGAAAACTTTGCCGGTGTCACCGGGACCTTCAGCATGGGCGAGGATCACAACCCCATCAAGTCCATCGTGGTTATCGGTCTTGAAAACGGCGTGCAGGCAACCAGCGTAAAGGTTGACCCTAAATAAATTCCAGGCATGACAGACCATCCTTTGGTTTGACATTTGGAACAAACAATAGTATCATAGTCAGGTCGGAAGCTTCTTTCCGACCTGATTTTTTATTGAATTTCGGAGGTAAAACCTTGGATCAATTTTTGCAGCAGATGGTGAATGGCATTTCCCTGGGCAGTATTTATGCCTTAATTGCCTTGGGGTATACCATGGTATACGGAATCATCAAACTTATCAACTTTGCCCACGGGGATGTGTATATGATCGGCGCCTATGTGGGTTTTGCGGCAACGACCTATGCCAATCTGGGCTTTTTTGCAGCAATGGTCATCTCCATGGCATCTTGCGCTGTGCTGGGCGTCATTATCGAGCGGATTGCGTACAAGCCCCTTAGAACATCTACAAGAATTGCGGTTCTCATCACCGCCATCGGCGTTTCTCTCCTGCTGGAGTATGTAATGATGTTCTTCGTAGGAGCGGAAGTAAAATCCTATCCTGCGCTGCTTTCAAAGCAGATCTTTGAATTTTCAGGAGTGCGGATCAATATGCAGCAGATCTATATCATTGTTACCGCTCTGGCTTTGATGATCCTTTTGCAGTACATCGTTCATTTTACAAAGACCGGAAAAGCTATGAGGGCAGTGTCCATCGACCCGGATGCGGCGCAGCTCATGGGGATCAAAGTGGACAAAACGATTTCCGTCACCTTTGCCATCGGTTCCGCTTTTGCGGGAGCGGCGGGTGTTCTGGTGGGGATCTATTATAATTCCATCAATCCCCTTATGGGAATCATGCCCGGTCTGAAGGCCTTTGTAGCAGCGGTATTTGGGGGAATAGGAAGTATTCCCGGAGCTATGATCGGAGGACTTTCCATCGGCGTTCTGGAGACTTTGGTTTCCGGCTATGGCAATTCCATGTATCGGGATGCTGCAGTCTTTGCCTTCCTCATCCTTATTTTGATTCTCAAGCCCACCGGACTGTTGGGTAAAAATGTGAGAGAGAAGGTGTAGGGTATGAAAGTATTGACAAAGAAGAATCTAATGATTCTTGGAGCCATTCTTGTTTCGTTTTTGATTGTGCAGGTCCTGATCATGACCGGGATCCTCAATTCCTTTTATGAGATCACCCTGGCGATGATCTGTATCAATATTATTCTGGCAGTAAGTTTGAATCTGGTTACTGGTTTTACGGGACAGTTCTCCTTAGGACACGCCGGATTTATGTCTATCGGGGCTTATGTTTGTGCCATCATCAATATGCAGATGCAGTCTACGGCAGGTTTTTTGCTGGGTATCTTTGGGGGAGCCTTGGTAGCGGCAGCAGTGGGAGTTCTCATTGGCATTCCCACCCTCCGGCTGAAGGGGGATTACCTTGCCATTGCTACGTTGGGCATGGCGGAGATCATTCGTGTTCTTTTCCTTAACATGGAGATCACCAACGGTGCGGCAGGATTGAACGGGATCCCTCGTTTCACCAACTGGCCCTGGCTTTGCCTCTTTACAGTAGCGACGGTGGTGCTGATCAATAATTTTCTAAGGTCTTCTCCGGGGAGGGCTTGCATTTCCATTCGTGAAGATGAAATCGCAGCTGAATCCATGGGCATCAACACGACAAAATACAAGGTCATGGCCTTTGCCTTGGGTGCTTTCTTCGCTGGCATAGGAGGGGCTCTGTACTCTTCATATTTTTACTTTATCAAACCCGATCTCTTCGGTTTTCTCAAATCCATTGATATCCTGGTGATCGTGGTTCTTGGAGGCCTGGGCAGTTTGACAGGGTCCATTTTCGCAGCCATACTGCTGGCGATCCTCACCACCTTCCTCCAGTCCTTTACGGCGGTGCGCATGATCCTTTATGCCGCTCTTCTTGTAGTCATCATGATTTTCCGGCCCAAAGGGCTGATGGGCTCCACAGAGATCAACGATCTTTTGGGATTTCGCCTGCCGTTTGGAAAGAAAGAAGAAAGGATAGAGTAGGGGGATAAGAAAATGTCATTATTGAAAGTAGATAAACTTACCAAATCCTTTGGCGGCCTGACGGCGGTATCCAATGTGAATATTGAAATAGAAAAAGGAGAACTGGTGGGCCTGATCGGACCGAATGGTGCGGGAAAAACCACTCTCTTCAATCTGCTTACCGGAGTCTACGTTCCGTCTTCCGGAAGCATTACCTTGGATCTCGACGGCAAGGTGAAAGAACTGGGGGGGCTCAAACCCTATAATGTCACAAAAACCGGTCTGGCAAGAACTTTTCAGAACATTCGTCTCTTTAAGGATCTGACAGTACTGGACAATGTTCGTATCGCCATGCACCAGAATGCGAAATATGGGATGCTCAGTGCATTTTTTCATACCAACCGTTTCTTTGAAGAAGAAAAAAGAATGACGGAAGAAGCGGAAGTCTTATTGGAGATCTTTGACCTTGGTGCCAAAAAGCATGAGCTTGCAAAGAATCTTCCCTACGGCGAACAGAGACATCTGGAAATCGTAAGGGCTTTGGCCACAAAACCCGCAATCTTGCTTTTAGATGAGCCGGCAGCGGGTATGAATCCTAATGAAACGGCGGCTCTCACCGGTTTGATCCAACAGATCCGCAAGGACTATGGCTTGACGGTACTTCTCATCGAGCATGACATGTCCCTTGTCATGAAGATTTGTGAGCGGATCTATGTGTTGGATTACGGCATGCTCATTGCGTCGGGAAAACCCGAAGAGATCAGAAGCAACAAGCGGGTAATAGAAGCTTACCTGGGAGAGGAGGTCGCCAATGCTTGAGATCAAAAATCTGAATGTTCATTATGGCGTCATCCATGCGCTGAAGGATATCTCCCTGAAGGTGGAGCAAGGCGAAATTGTTACATTGATCGGTGCCAACGGCGCCGGAAAAACCACTACACTGCGTACCATTTCAGGACTTTTAAAGCCTACCAGCGGAGAAATCCTTCTGGAAGGCCAGAATATTACCAACCTTTCTGCCCCCCAAAGGGTGGAAAGAAAGCTTTCTCAGGTGCCGGAGGGTCGACGCATTTTTCCGGCCATGAGTGTTCTGGAAAATCTGGAACTGGGAGCTTTTCTGAGAAAGGATAAGGGTGAGATCAAAAAGGATATGGAACATGTGTATGAGTTGTTCCCCATTCTTGGAAACCGAAAAAGGCAGACGGCCGGGACACTTTCCGGAGGAGAACAGCAGATGCTGGCTATGGGTCGTGCGTTGATGTCAAGACCCCGCATTCTTCTTTTGGATGAACCTTCTATGGGTCTGGCTCCGCTGCTGGTTCGTGAAATCTTTGATATCATCAAGAATATCAATGAAGCGGGAACCACCGTTTTATTGGTGGAACAAAACGCCAGTATGGCCCTTTCCATTGCGAACCGGGCCTATGTTTTGGAAACCGGATCCATTGTCCTTTCCGGAACAGGAGAAGAACTGGCAAAGAGCAATAAGATCCAACAGGCATATCTTGGCGGCGAGTAGTAAACAGAAACAGGAGGAAACCGGGATGTATGTAAGAAACAGAATGACTGTGAATCCTTACACGATCACAGCAGATGCACCCATCAATGAGGCCATTGAAATGATGAGAGAAAAGGGGCTGAAGCGGATCCCTGTAGTCTCTGGGGAGCGTGTGGTAGGTATGCTCACCAACACGGACATCTACAAGGTTTCTCCCACAAAGACCACTACTCTCAGCATCTTTGAGATCAACTATCTCTTGTCAAAGACCAAGGTCAGAGATGCTATGAGCGATGAAGTGATCGCGGTTTCGCCGGATGCCCTGCTGGAAGAGGCCGCTCTCCTCATGAGAGAGAATAAAATCGGCACTCTGGCTGTGGTAAAAGAGGACAAGCTGGTGGGGATCATCACCGAAAGCGATATCTTCGACGCCTTTATCGATCTTTTGGGCTTCCGGGACCAGGGAAGCCGGATTGCCATCGATGCAGAGGACGTTCCTGGCGCAATTGCCAACATAGGAGAAATATTCCAATCTTTTGGGGCTAATATCACTCATATCGTCGCCTACCGGGGAAGCGGCGGCCGCAGTGATGTGGTGATCCGAACCAATGCGGTGAATACAGAGTCCATTGAGAAGAGTCTCGGAGAGCATAAATACATTGTGACAGATGTGAGTCACACTGTGGAATAGTGAATAAAGAATGCAGAGGCAGGCAAGGGGTTTTCCCTTGCCCCTTCTTTTTTGACGGTGAAGCGGCATATGTAAGAAATGAGGATGAGAAAAGTGAAGAAAAAGCATTCAATACAAATCAACGGGATCCTGTCCAAACACAAACGGGGATTCGGTTTTGTAAAACCCGATAATTCCAACATCACCGACGGGAAGGATGTTTTTATCCCCCCAAATGCTTTGCGTGATGCTATGAACGGAGACAATGTCACCGTTGCCATTGACCTTTGGAGGGGCCACGGAGAAAAGCTGGAAGGCCGTGTCGTAAAAATCCTGGAGAGATCCTCCCGTGAATTCGTAGGGACTTTCCACAAGCTTGGAAGTTGGGGCTATGTTTCTCCGGAAAACCGCAAGGAGGGCGAAGAAGTCCATATCGGGAAGAAGGATGTAAATGGTGCCGAGCAGGGGGACAAGGTCATCGTCAGGATCACCAAGTATCCCAGTGATCGTAAGGCCCCACAGGGGAGGATCCTGGAGATTTTAAGCAGAAAAGGGGAGATGGGAGGCGATGTAAAAGCCCTGATCAAGGCTTTTCATATTGAGGAAGCATTTCCGCCACATGCCCTGGAGGAAGCAGATGCTATTTCTCAGGTGATTGAGGCAAAGGAGCTCCTTGGTCGAAGAGATTTGCGAAACCTTACCGTTTTCACCATTGATGGAGCGGATGCCAAAGATTTTGACGATGCGGTTTCTATTGAACGCCTACCGGATGGGATTCTCCGGCTGGGAGTCCATATTGCAGATGTGTGTCATTATGTTCGCGAGGGAAAAGCTGTGGACAGGGAAGCCTTTCGCCGGGGAACCAGTATCTATCTTGCAGATCGGGTGATCCCTATGCTGCCCTTTGCCTTGTCCGATGGTATTTGCAGCCTGAGGCCCCGGGAAGACCGCATGACGTTGACGGCCATGATGGACGTGGACCAGAAAGGGACCGTGCTGAGGCATGAGATCTTTGAAAGTGTAATTCGTTCCTGTGAAAGGCTGGTATATACAGACATTTCCGATCTTTTGGAATATGACAATCCAGAAATGAAACTCCGCTATCAGCATATACTGCCGGAACTTCTCATGATGCATGAACTGGCAGAAACCCTGCAAAAAAAACGAAAAACCAGGGGAAGCCTGGATTTTGATTTTGATGAAGCGCACCTGACACTGAATGAGGAGGGAATTCCTGTTGCTGTGGAAATTGCAGAAAGAAGGATCGCAAACAAGATCATTGAGGAATTCATGCTTTTGGCCAACGAAACCGTGGCAGAGCATTTTCATGCCATGAATCTTCCTTTTGTGTACCGCATTCACGAACAGCCGGCTCTGGAAAAAATGGAGGCGTTTCAGCGATTTTTGCAGACCCTTGGCCTTAGGCTTCATGGAAAGCCGGAAAGCATCAAGCCCAAAGCCCTAAACGAGATACTGGAACAGGTTGCAGGGACCCAGGCGGAGAATGTGGTTAACACCGTGATGCTGCGTTCCATGAAAAAGGCATCTTACAACACCACTTGCTTTGGCCATTTCGGATTGGGGGTGCTCTACTATTGCCATTTTACTTCTCCCATAAGGCGTTATCCGGATCTCATGATCCATCGGGTCATCAAAGAGGCTTTGCACCGGGAAATTGACGAAGAACGGCTGAGGGTATTGCATTATAAAACGGAAAGTACAGCGGCCACTTCTTCTGCGGCGGAGCGAAATGCAGAGGAACTGGAACGGGAAGTGGAAAAGCTCAAAAAAGCCCAATACATGGAAAAGCACCTGTTTGAGGAGTTCTCAGGCATCATCAGCGGTGTGAGCAATGGAGGCTTCTTTGTGCAGCTTACCAATACCATTGAAGGAATGGTGAGCATCGACTCCCTGGGAGACGATCACTATAGCTTTGAGCCGGACAAATACAGATTGATTGGAAAGCGACACAGAAAAGTGTACGCTTTGGGGAAAGAGGTACGGGTACGGGTCTTTTCAGTGGATCTGGAAAACCGTGAGATCCGGTTTGAATTGGTCTGACCCGGGATCCGACACTAACGGTCGGAATTCCAAAAACCGGGAGTAAAAAGCACCAATATGCTGAAAAGCTCCAGTCTTCCCATCATCATGAGGAAGCAGAGATAGATTTTACTGGGATCAGAAAAAACATGAAAAAGTCCACCTGGGCCTACCAACTCAAAACCGGTGCCCACATTGTTAAGAATGGATGCGGTTGCCGTAAAGGTGGTCACCAGATCCAGATTTTCAAAGGACAGCAAAAAACTGCTGAACAAGAACACAAATACATAAACGTAAAGGAAGGACATGGTGGTGATGATCCTGTCCGGAGGAACAGGTTTGCCTTGTATTTTGATGGGGATAACAGCCCGGGGATGCAGCTTTCGGTAAAAAGCCCGGGAGAGCTGCTTGACTAGAAGGAGGACCCTCATCACTTTGATGCCCCCTCCGGTGGACGCCGAGCAGGCACCCACCAGCATTACCCAAAAGAGTACCATCTTGCTGAAGGAAGGCCAGGCATTAAAATCCGCGTTGTAATGTCCTGTAGTGGTTAAAAAGGAAGTTACCTGGAATAACCCGTACCGGAAAGAGTCCTTTAGGGTAGCGTAGCTGTCGGAAAAATAGAGGTTGAGGCTCACTAAAACAACAGAAACAGCTAAAAGCAGTAAAAAGGCACGAAGCTCACGGTTTGCAAGAAAGTCCCTCCATTTTCGCTGGATCAGGGTGTAATAAAGATTAAAATTTATACAGGCAAGCATAGTGAAGGCAGCAGCAACAAATTCAATGAACTGGCTGTGATAATGAAGAATCCCGTCTGAATAGTTGGAAAAACCACCAGCAGAAACGCTTCCAAAGGAAGTAATCAGAGCATCAAAAAAGCTCATGCCGCTAAAATCCAGTATCACCGTGGCAAGCAAGGTAAAGGCGATGTAGATCAAATAAAGAATCTGTGCAGAATCCGCCATACGAGGGGTGATTTTATTTAGGGAAGGTCCCGGTGTTTCCACCTTTGCCATGGCCTGCCCGCTGACTCCAAGAGCAGGAAGAAGAGAAATGGCAAAGATCAGGATCCCCATGCCGCCGATCCATTGGGAAAAGGAACGCCAGAACAAAATCCCCTTGGGAAGGGCCTCTACATTGTAAATAAGCGTGGCTCCCGTGGTGGTAAAACCGGAGGTAGACTCAAAAAAAGCATCCACAAAATTATCAACGGTACCTGTAAGAAGGTAAGGCAAGGCACCGATAATGGAGGCAAAAAGCCAGGCACAGGTAACCACAAGGTAGGATTCACGGATTTTCAGATTGCCCTGCCCTCGCGGCATCCATTTGCTGATGGCCAAGCCACAGCCGGTTACGGGAAGGATGATTTTCACGAAAGCAAGAGCCACTTCTTTTTCACCGTACACCAATGAGACATAGATGCAGGGAAGCATGGCAATGCCGATCAAAGCGGTAAGAGTACCAAGTATTCGGGTAACAAGGCGCAGATTCAGACCCATGAAAAATCACCTCCTTCCTCAGTGTTTCAATTGCCGGTCCGGGAACCAGAAAGCCGGAGTAAAGAGAAGCAACAATGTAAACAACTCCAGACGGCCGGCAAGCATCAAAAAGCTGAGGAGCAATGTGGCCGGATCGGAGTACAGACTGAAATTCGACATGGGGCCTACCAGGGAAAATCCGGGTCCTACATTTCCCAGACAGGTAGCCGTGGAGGAAATTGCCGTCACCAGATCTACCGATTCTAAAGAAACGATAAGGCTTCCGATGAGAAACAGTGAGAAATAAAGAAAGATAAAACTGGCAATGGAAGAAACGGTATCGGGTTGCATGTTCTTTCCACTCAATTTCACAGGGACCACTGCAAGGGGATGAAGGCGTTTGTTGATGCCCCGGCGGATCAGCTTGTAGAAGACGACGATGCGGACCACCTTCATGGCACCGCTGGTGGAAGAGGAGCACCCGCCGATAAACATCAGCAGAAACAAAATCATCTTGCAGCAAGTGGGCCAGAGTTCAAAATCCGCACTGGCAAAGCCTGTGGTGGTCATGATGGAGACGCATTGAAAAAGTCCCTGGCGGAGACCTTCAAAAATGGAGTTGGTCTGACCATACACAGTAAGAAAAATACCTATTAAAATACTGAAACCCGCAATAATGCCGATGTAGGCTCGGAATTCTGTATCTCCCAGAAAGCTTCGCCAGTCTTTTTTCCTCAAAAGGTAATACAAGTTGAAATTGTTTCCTGCAAGTATCATGAAAAAAACGATAACCAACTCGATATACAGACTGTTGAAGTGAACGATACTGTCGCCATAACTGGAAAATCCACCGGTGGCCACTGTCCCAAAGGTATGGATCAGAGCATCAAATAAATTCATTCCGCCCAGCATCAATAAAAAAGTTTCTACTATTGTCATCCCAATATAAATGGCGTAGAGGATTTTTGCAGTATCAGATGTTTTGGCGGTAAGTTTATCAAAGGTAGGCCCGGGAGCTTCCGATTCGGCGATGCGAAGCCCGTTGATTCCCAAGGACGGAAGAAGGGCAATGGTAAAGACAAGGATCCCCATACCTCCCAACCAGTGGGTGAAGGAACGCCAAAAGAGAATGCTACGGGGTAGAATTTCCACATTTTCCAAAACGGAGGCTCCCGTGGTTGTGAAACCGGAAGCGCTTTCAAAAAAGGCTTCGGAAAAATTAGGAATGGAGCCGGAAAGCATAAAGGGAATGCAACTGCAAAGGGAAGCCAGGATCCAGGAGAGGCTCACGATCAACATGCCGTCGCGAAGATTGACCACAGTAGATTTGGGTTTGCTTCTTGCAAACAAAAGCATCCCGCAAATAACCATAGGCAGGATGGCAAACAAAAAAGACGTCATGGCCCGTGATTCGTGGTAAATAGCAGATACGGCCATGGAAGGAACCATAGCCATAGCCAGAACAACCAATACGACGCCAAGGATCTGCAGTATGACCCGATAATTGAGTGACATATGGAAAACTCCTAAGTGCTAAATGGACCACTTCCGCTTTTGAAGCAGCTTTTCCAATTTTGGGATCTGGGACAGCATGGAGAGGATAATGACCCGATCTCCCTCCTGAATGATGGTATCTCCATTAGGGATGATCGCCTCTTCACCGCGGTGAATGGCGGCAATGATGACCTCTTCAGGAAGGACCAAATCAGAAAGCGGGACATCAAGAAGCTTCATCCTGGAATCCGCTACGATTTCCATAAACTCAGCCTGCCCCTGGATCATCTTGGAGAAGATGACTTTTTTGGTTCCCTGTATAAAGCGAAGGATCCCGGAAGCGGTGATATCCAGAGGGTTCAAGGCCATGCTGATCCCCAGATTTTCCACCAGCTCTGCATAACTTTTCCGACTTACCTTGGCAACCACATCTTCAATGTGGTTTTTGTTGGCAAGGAGAGCGAGAAGAAGGTTTTCCTCGTCAAACCCGGTAGCGGAAACAAAGGCATCCATTTCCACCAGATTTTCTTCTTCCAGAAGAGTTTGGTCGGTAGCATCCCCATGAAGGACCATGACATTGTTCAGGTGTTCTGAAAGATACTGGCACCGTGCTTTATCAATTTCAATGATCTTTACCGCCACATTCCAGTCGGAGAGAAGTTTGGCCAGATAATAGCCCGTTTTCCCTCCTCCGGCGATCATTACTTTTTGAAGTTTTGTGTAGGTTTGATTTTCGTGGACGATTTCGTTGAGTTTTCGCGCAGTGTCTTCATGGCCCAACACATAGAGAATGTCATTTTCTATGACGGTGGTGGAACCGCCGGGAATGATGATCTTCCCCGATCTGGAAATGGCCACTACTAAAAGGTTATCCAAAATTTTAGTAACTTCTGTGATTTGTTTGTTGAGAATAACAGGAAGGCGATCCACCGGGAATTCAAGGATGGCGATTTTACCTGAAGCAAAGAAACCTCCCGAAAGAGTATATTTTTCTACCAGATATTTATAGATTTCGTGGGCGATGGCAAGGTCCGGGTTCACGATGTGATCAATGCCTGCAACTTCCTTGATGAAATCAAGCTGGTTGACATGCTCTGGATCTCTGACACGAGCGATGGTATGGGTGCAGCCTAATTTTTTTGCAAAGGCGCAGATCACGATATTTTTTTCGTCATCATCTGTAACGGCTACAAGATAGTCGTAGGTTTCGATCTTGATTTCTTTGAGGATGGCAATATTCTTGCCGTTTCCTACCACGGTAAGAAGATCCATCTGGTTGCTCACTCGCTGCATAAGATCCATATTTTTGTCGATCAAAGCCACTTCGTGACCACCGGAAAGCAAGGCTTCCGTGATGTTCAAACCCAGTTTTCCGGCTCCGACTACAACTACTCTCATTTTTTACCTCTCCTGCCTGTTGAAAATCTCCGTATTCAACACATTATAACTCTAATTTCGTTGAAATCAATAGTTTTTTCAGTTATCATGAATGCGAGGTGGTATTTTATGAAAATAAAACGTCTGATAGGCGGAAATCTGGAAAGTAACGGCTATATCCTGTATGCCCAGGGAACCCCTTTTTCTTACATTATTGATCCCGGATATCTGCCCCAGCGCTTTTTAAAGGAACTGTCATCTGCAGGGCTAAAACTGGAAGGGATACTGCTCACTCATCACCATTACGATCATGTGGGTGCAGTGGATGTGATCGCAAAGACCACAGGCTGTCCGGTTTATCTCCATCGCGGGGATTGCGATATGTATGGCGGACCTGTTACGAATATGCTTTCCCACGGCGATAGTTTACCTTTTTCGGAAGAGGAGATCAGGGTGCTCCATACACCGGGACATACCAAGGGAAGCGTCTGTTTTTACTGTGAAAAAAGCAAGGTATGCTTTACGGGAGATACGATTTTTGATGTGGACCTTGGGCGAACTGATCTGAAGGACGGTTCGGAATGGGAAATGCGTGAATCCGTCCGCAGCATTATCGATTTGTGGGGCAACGACATTACCATTTATCCGGGGCATGGAGATCCTGCGACAATGAAATATGTAAGAAAGTATAACAGAGAGTTTTTGGAACTGCTCAAATAATTGGCTTTGGCCGGACAGAGAGGAAAAAATGGAGAAATATGGAGAGGTCAAGACCCTGACTACGGAGAGGTTGATCCTTCGGCAATGGAGCATCGAGGATGCCCAGGATCTCTTTGATTATGCGAAAAATCCCAATGTCGGGCCACACGGAGGGTGGAAACCTCACGAGAACGTGATGGAATCTTTTTCCATAATAACAGAGCTTTTCATGAAGACCTATTATTCCTGGGCCATTGTGGACAAAGAGACGGAGAAAGTCATCGGCAGCGTGGGGTTTGAAAAGGACCCCCGGAGAAGGGAGCTGAATTGCCTCGAAATGGGGTATGCACTGGCAGAGGATCACTGGGGACGGGGCCTGATGACAGAAGCGGCAAGGGCCGCTGTGGATCATGGTTTTCAGTATCTGAAACTGGATATGATTTCTGTTTATCGGAACCCCGGGAATAAACGTTCCGGCAGAGTGATCGAAAAGTGCGGCTTTGTGTATGAGGGAACCTTGCGGAAGGCGAATTTGGTATACGATGGAGAAATACGTGATGTAGCCTGCTATTCCATGACCAGACAAGAATACGGAGCTGTAAAGCAAAAAGATTGACAGTGACGTCCTCTTGTGCTATCCTTAGATTCGGAGAAGGAGCGGGAAGAAGATCATGCTTGAGAACATCATCGAAATCAGCATATTGTACGATCTTTATGGCGAGCTTCTCCCTGAACGCCAGCGAGAAATTTTTCGGCTCTATCACGAAGACAACTACAGCCTGTCAGAGATCGGGGAGGAATTCGGGATCAGCCGGCAGGCAGTGCACGAAGCTGTAAAACGCTCCGAAGAAAAACTGACAGAATATGAACGAAAACTCGGCCTCGCACAAAAATTCCGCGCCACAGAGGTCGTTCTGGATATTATTAATCAAAGCATTTGCGGGATCGAAAAAGAATATCCCCAGGAGAGCGGACTGGCAAAAAAGCTTCATATAATGAAGGAAGCTATTGTAAGTTTGGAACGATAAGACGGGAACAATACAAGAAATAGGAAAAGGATGCAAGTATGGCATTTGAAGGGTTATCCGAAAAACTGCAGGGCGTATTCAAAAAGCTGAAGGGCAAGGCAGTTCTGACAGAAGCAGACATCAACGAAGCAATGAGAGAAGTAAAATTGGCCCTGCTGGAAGCAGATGTCAATTTTAAAGTCGTCAAAGATTTTGTGGCGGCAGTGAAAGAAAAATCTCTGGGAGAGGAAGTCCTTTCCAGTCTGACCCCGGCCCAGCAGGTGATAAAGATCGTCAATGACGAACTGGTTTCTCTGATGGGAGGAGGCAGCAGCAAGCTGACCTATTCCCCCAAGGGCTTTACTGTGCTGCTTATGGCAGGTCTGCAGGGGACCGGTAAAACCACCACTTGCGGAAAACTGGCCGCTTATTTGAAAAAGAATGGGAAAAACCCCATGTTGGCTGCCTGCGATGTGTATCGTCCTGCCGCCATTGATCAGCTGGAAGTTGTGGGAAAACAGGTAGGTGTACCTGTTTTCACCATGCGGGATTGTAAAGAACCGGAAAAAATCGCAGAAGCCGCATGCAAAGAAGCGGAATACAAAGGATATAATGTACTGATCCTGGACACTTCAGGACGCCTTCACATCGATGAAAATCTTATGGAGGAGCTCGTCCGCATCAAACAAAAAACCAAACCCCATGAGGTCCTTCTGGTGGTGGATGCCATGACGGGACAGGATGCAGTCAACGCAGCAGAAGGATTCAATGAAAAACTGGGCATTGACGGCATCATCATGACAAAACTTGACGGCGACACAAGGGGCGGGGCTGCCCTGTCGGTGAAGGCTGTCACAGGAAAGCCCATCAAGTTTATTGGTATGGGCGAGAAACTCGATGCCTTGGAACCCTTCCATCCCGAAAGAATGGCTTCACGAATTCTGGGTATGGGGGACATGATGAGCCTGATCGAAAAGGCTCAGGAAGCTTATGACGATGAAAAGGCCGCAGAACTTGAAAGAAAGATGCGGAAAAACGAGTTTACTCTGGAGGATTTTCTGGACCAGATCGCCCAGATCAAAAATATGGGGGGCTTGGGAAAGCTTCTGGATATGCTCCCCGGTGCCGCCACCAAAGGGGTGAAAGATCTCGACCTGGAAAAAGGAGAAAAGGAGTTCCGGCAGATGGAAGCCATTATCCAGTCCATGACCAGGCAGGAACGAAAGGATCCGGGGATTCTCAATGCCAGCAGGCGCAAACGCATTGCGGCGGGAGCGGGTGTACAGGTTTCCCAGATCAATCAGCTCATTAAGAAGTATGAGGATGCCAAAAAAATGATGAAGCAGTTCAACATGGCTCCCAAATTCAAGAAAAACAAGATGTTCAGAGGTTTTTAATCTTTAACATAATAAAAATGAAGAAATCAACAAATCAAAGATTTGTGATGATGCACCAAATGGTACAAGGAGGAACAACTATGGCAGTTAAAATCAGATTGAAGAGAATGGGCGCAAAGAAAAAGCCTTTTTATCGCGTAGTCGTTGCGGATTCCCGTTCACCCAGAGACGGCAGGTTCATTGAGGAGATCGGTTATTATGATCCCATGCAGGAGCCTTCCCTTTTGAAAGTTGACGAAGAGAAAGCAAAAAAATGGCTTTCCACAGGAGCGCAGCCCACAGACACCGTAAAGACTCTCTTCAAAAAAGCAGGAATTGAAAAGCCCGCAGCAAAAAAAGCAGAGGAGAAACAAGCTACAGAGCCCGAAACCGTATAGGAAAAGTGGTGAATACTTATGGTAGAACTGGTTGAAGCGATTGCCAAGTCACTGGTCGACCACCCGGAGGCTGTTGAAGTCAAAGAGGTAGAAGGCCGCACAGCGACTGTCATTGAACTTCGGGTAGCTCCCGAAGATATGGGTAAGGTTATCGGCAAGCAGGGCCGTATTGCCAAAGCGATACGTGTCGTTGTAAAGGCCGCTGCCACCAAAGCCAATATCAAAGTTGCAGTGGAGATCGTGCAGTAAAAAGGATACAATAAAGGCACATTACCGTGAGGTGTATGTGCCTTATTTCAAAAACATAGAAAAAGAGAACGATATGGAAAAACTTAGACTGGGTAGAATCACCAGTGCGGTGGGACTTGCCGGCGAGATCCGCATATATCCCTACACGGATTATAAAGAAAAATTTGAAGAGTGCAGTTATGTTTTGCTTCGGGATGAGAAGTATCCCATTGAAAAAGTACGATACCATAAGAACATGGCAATTCTTAAGCTGAAAGGCATCAACGATCGCACCGCTGCGGAAAAATGCCGGGAGCAGGATGTGTTCATTTTTCGTGAAGATGCACCGCCCCTGCCGCCGGGGACTTATTATGTGAAGGATCTCATCGGACTGTCCATTGTTGATGAGTCGGGAGAACCCATCGGGACCCTGCGTGATGTGATCAAAAATAGCGCTCAGGATCTGTATGAAGTGGAACCCAACGACGGGGGCAAGCCTTTTTTGATTCCCGTGGTGGAGGAATTCGTCCCGGAGATCTCCCCGGAAAAAGGCTTTATTCGTGTCCACCTGATCGAAGGGCTGAGGGAACTATGATCATTGATATTCTAACTTTGTTTCCGGAGATGTTTGCGCCGGTGACAGAACATAGCATTTTGGGCAGAGCGGTGGAAAAAGGGATATTGTCCTTTCGTCTGACCAATATCAGGGATCACACACAGGATAAGCACAATCGTGCTGACGACACTCCCTTTGGGGGCGGGGCCGGCATGGTGATGAGTGCGGATCCTCTTTTTCGTTCCCTGGAGACCGTGGGGGCGGAAAAGAAAAGAATTCTTTACATGTCGCCCAAAGGAAAGCTTCTGGACCAGAATATGATACGGGCGCTTTCCGCAGAACAGGAGCTTGTCATCCTTTGTGGGCATTATGAAGGGATAGACCAAAGAGTTTTGGACCACTGGCAGCCGGAAGAAGTGACCATAGGTGATTATATCCTTACCGGAGGCGAGCTTCCGGCCATGGTTCTCATTGATGCGGTGGCACGTTTGATTCCGGGGGTGCTGGGCAATGACGATGCCAATGACGAAGAATCCGTTTATTCAGGGCTTCTTGAGTACCCGCATTACACCAAACCAAGGGAGTACCGGGGTCTGACGGTACCGGAGGTGCTTTTTTCGGGAAATCATAAAGAAATCCGGCTCTGGCGTTTTGCCGAGGCTGTCCGCCTTACCAGAGAACGCAGGCCGGATCTGCTGGAGTCTTTTTTGCAGCGGGCAGAGGGCTTCGGAAAAGACGAGAAGAAACTGTTGAATGAGATCCTGGGGCCGGGCACCTATTGAACGAAAGGGAAAATCGGTGTATAATAAAAGGGAAAAAGGGAAAGAAACCAAAAAACGCAAAAGGCCTCTTTTGTGGTCATTTTTAATTTCTCTGGGAGTTCTTTTTACAATAATTTATGTTTTACCTACGGTTACTGGTGCGTTGGAGCAGACTTCCTTTGTGGAATATGGAAGCATTGAGATCGAGGATGAGATTTCCGGTTACCTGGTTAGAACGGAGCAGGTTTACAATGCCCAGAGAGACGGCGAGATACAATATTTTTTTGAAGAAGGTACATTTCTGAGACAGGGAACAAAGGTACTGACCGTTGCCAACTCAGGGAATTACAAAACTCCTGAAAATCTGGTGCTCAGTTATTACATTGACGGACTGGAGTCCGTGTTTACTCCGGAAACCATGATGGATCTGAAGCAGGAGGAAGTCAAAAAACTTGATATTGAGGTCAAAAATACAAAGAGGAAAGAGACCCTTAAGGGGGAGCCTCTTTTCAAACTTTTGGATAACAGCGTGTGGTACATCGCTTTTTGGGCAGACGATGACGACATCGTAAAATATAAAAAAGACGGCACTATCTATCTTCAGCTTTCCGATACAGAAATCAAGGGAACCACCAAAGAACTTCGTGAAAGCGGAGATCAGTGGTTTGTGGTTTTGGAATTTAACCGGTACTATGAGGACCTGGCAAAGCTCCGCACGGTAGAAGCGTCGGTGATCACCTCCAAGTACGAAGGTCTTGTCATTGCCAACCGCAGCATTACGGCGGAGAATGGAAAACCCGGCGTTTATGTGAAAGACATCAATGGAGAATATGTTTTTACTCCGGTATCGGTCATTACCAGTGATGGTAAGTATTCCCTTGTGGAAAGTTCTTCTTATTATGAGGAAATCAACGGAGAGAACACAAAGATAGCCACGGTGGATGCGTATGATGAAATATTAAATCATCCGGAAAGGAAATAATTTATGGGAACCATCAAGGAAAATATCGCTGTGATCAACGCCCAGAAGGAAGAGATCGCAATGAGGACCGGAAAAAAGGGCGAAGATGTCCTTCTTGTGGCGGTGACCAAGACAAGAAGCGCCGATGAGATCAACGAGGCCATTGATGCGGGCATTACAGATATCGGAGAAAACAAAGTCCAGGAGATCCTGGACAAGTATGATGACGTAAAACCGGTGCGCTGGCATATGATTGGACATCTGCAGACGAATAAGGTAAAATATATTATCGATAAAGTCAGCCTGATACATTCTGTGGATTCTCTCCATCTGGCAGAGGAGATCGACAGAAGGGCAGAAGCCGCCGGGATTACCATGGATGTGCTGATACAGGTCAATGCGGCGATGGAAGAGAGTAAATTCGGCGTTTCTACTGAAGAAACCGGGGCCGTGATCGAAGCAGTGCTGGAAAAGTGTCCCCACATCAAGGTTCGCGGCCTGATGAGCATTGCTCCCTATGCAGAAGATCCGGAGGAGATCCGGGATTATTTTCGGCAGGTCCATGAACTGTATAACAGATATGCAGCATACAGGCACTCGCGTTCAGATTTTAAATATCTTTCCATGGGCATGTCCAATGACTTTGAGGTGGCAATGGAAGAAGGATCGAATCTGATTCGTGTGGGAACGGCCATCTTTGGAACGAGAAATTATCAGAGTATGGTATGATAAGGAGATAAAAAATGGGTGACGGTTTATTCAGCAAATTAAAGGTCCTTGTGGGGATCGAAGAGATAGAGGAAGAAGATTTTGAAGAGGTTCGTGAGACTCCGGCGTTGGAGAGAAAACCCATGGAAACTCGCAGCAGCTATCTTCCGCCGAAAACAGAGACGAAGGAGAGCCGGGAGACCAAAGAACCCCGGGTGTTTCCTATGGCTTCCAGCATGGCCACTTCTCCCAATCAGGTCAAGATGGTGGTGATAGAGCCAAAGAGCATCGACGAATGTCCTCGTCTTGTGGACAGCCTGAAAGCAAAAAAACCCATCATTATCAATCTGGAAAAAATTGAAACAGACAGCGCCAGGAAGATCTTTGATTTTCTCAGCGGCGCCACATATGCACTTAACGGCAATATTCAAAAGGTAGCCAACAATATTTTTTTGTTTGCTCCGGAGAATGTGGACATTACAGCGCAGGTAGAACAAAAAAATAGCGGATACGCAGATGGTGTGAAAAACCCCTGGAGGTAAAACCGGATGAATTTTTTAAAACTCGCAGTCAGTATTTTTTCTCAAATCCTTGTCTATTTAATCTTTGGGAGAGTCCTCTTTAGTTGGTTCATAAGACCTGGAGACAGGCTGTATCCCATTTATGGGCGTCTGATTCAGCTGACCGAACCTATTTTGGCTCCTTTCCGAAGAATCACTGATCGTTTTACGAGAAACAGCGGCATTGATGTTTCTCCTATGTTGGCGATTTTTGCCATCTGGTTTCTTAGTTCTTTCTTGATAAGGCTACTAAACTTTATATTTTAACACTTTGCAGATTCAGCGGGAGGTTTGCCTGTGATCACCCCTTTAGAGATCCAGAATAAAGAATTCAATAAGGTCGTCAGAGGCTATAAGGAAGAAGAAGTAGATGGCTTTCTGGACCTTCTTACCATGGACTTTGAAAAACTTCTGGAAGAAAATCAAAGACTGAAGGAACAGCTCAAGGGAATGAATTCAGAGCTGGCAAGATATAAAAACAACGAGAGCACGGTGCTGGAGACGTTGGAAGCCGCCAAGGCGCTGATGGGGGATATTTCCGCCAGTGCGGAAAAGCGTGCAGAGATCCTGCTTAAAAATGCAGAACTGGATGCGGAGCTTATTACCCGGGAGGCAAGAGAATCTGTAGAGCGACTTCAGGAAGAATCCAACACTTTGAGAAATCGTCTCAATGTGTTTCGGACCCGCTACCGGACTCTCCTTGAGGCGGAACTGGAAAAATTCGATGTCCTTGGAGCGGAGCTTTTTGCGGATAAGGATATGGAAGATTTGAGAAATATCATGGATATCAAGCCGGTGCAGACTGCCCCGGTACGTCTCCCGGAGGAGAACAGCTTTGCCGGAAGAACGCTTCTTAATATCAGAAAAGGAGAAGAGATATAATGTGGTATCTCTTTCTCGTGTTGTTCATCGTGGCGGCGGATCAGGTGGCCAAAGCTCTTGTGCAAGGCCGTTTTGCCGTTCATGGATCTCTCCCCGTGCTGGACGGAATCTTTCATCTTACTTATGTGCAGAATACGGGAGCTGCTTTTAGTATCCTTGAAGGAAAGCAGCTTTTTTTCATTGTGTTCACATCTGTTTTGTCAGCGGCCATTCTAATTTATGTATTGGCCAACAGGAAGCGGGGCAAGGTTTTTCTTCTTTTCTCCCTGTCACTGATCGCCGCCGGCGGCATAGGAAACCTTATTGACCGTATCCGTTTTGGATATGTGGTGGATTTTCTGGATTTTCAGGTTTGGCCGGTCTTCAATGTTGCTGACATTGCAGTTACTCTGGGCTGTCTGTTTGTTTGCCTGCATGTGTTTTTCTCCCAGCCTAAGGAGCAAAAGAAGGGGAAGAAAGCATGAGCCTTCCGGAAAATGAACGAGTTCTTACTTTCTCCATCGAAGAAGGGGACGCAGGGGAGCGTATAGACACCCTCCTCTCCAGACTCATAGAGGACCTTTCCCGCAACGCTGTGCAAAGACTGATCGAAAAAGGGAATGTGACGGTCAACGGCGCAGTGGTCACGCAAAAAAAGCAAAAAGTGAAAACGGGGGAGGCAATAACCCTTGCTCTGGAAGACCCGTCTTATTTGGAGGCAGTACCACAGAACATCCCCTTGGAAATCGTGTATGAAGACGAAGATGTTCTGGTCATCAACAAGGAAAAAGGGATGGTTGTCCACCCCGCCGTGGGAAACCCTGACGGGACTGTTGTGAATGCAGTCCTTTGGCATTGTGGGGAGCGTCTTTCTTCTATAAACGGAGTTCTTCGACCGGGGATCGTTCACAGGATCGATAAGGATACCAGCGGTCTGCTGATGATCGCAAAAAACGACAGGGCCCACAAGAGTCTGTCTGAGCAGCTTGCCGCCCACAGCATCACCCGGGCTTATGAAGCCATCACGTATCATAATTTTACCCTTGATGAAGGGACTGTAGATGCCCCGATTGGAAGAGATCCTAAGAATCGCCTTCGCATGGCGGTGATTTCTTCCAACAGCAAAAAAGCCATCACCCACTATCGGGTTCTGGAGCGATTTGGGAGTTACACGAGAATAGAAGCGGTTTTAGAGACTGGAAGGACCCACCAGATTCGGGTGCACATGGCATACATTCATCACCCGCTTTTAGGAGACGCCTTGTATGGGCCGAAAAAAAATTCTTTTGGCGTGGAGGGGCAGGTACTTCATGCAAAAAAATTGGGTTTTGTCCATCCCTCCGGCAAGGGATATCTGGAGTTTGAAAGTCCGTTGCCACAAGAATTCCAAAGGCTTTTGGAGAAATTGAGAAAATGAAAAAAATTACAATGCAAAAGGCGGGGACCATGCTCTATCCTTTACCTGCGGTGATGGTGAGCTGCGGGGATGAGGTTTCCGGCTACAATATCATTACCGTGGCCTGGACGGGTATCGTGAACACGGAGCCTCCGATTCTTTACATTTCTGTTCGAAAATCAAGGCATTCCCATTCCATTATCCAAAGGACGGGAGAATTTGTCATCAATCTCACCGGAAAGAACCTGGCAGAGACCATGGATTTTTGCGGTGTGCGTTCCGGCAGGACGGTGAATAAATTCGCAGAAAGAGGTCTGACCCCTGTACCCGCTTCTAAAATCAATTGTCCGATGATAGCGGAGTCGCCGGTGAATTTGGAGTGCAAGGTACGGCAGGTGATAGAATTTCCTTCCCATGACATGTTTCTTGCGGATGTTTTGGCAGTGCATGCCGAAGCGGATCTGATGGATGAAACGGGAAAACTCCATCTGGAAAAGGCAGGCCTTCTTGCCTTCAGTCATGGTGCCTATTATGAGCTGCCCCGAAGAAGTCTGGGGACTTTCGGCTATTCGGTGAAGCGCCGCCGGACAAAGAAAAACGGTATTGCTAAAAACAAAAAAGGCTGATGCGAGTCAGCCTTTTTACAGCATCTTTATCTTTTCAAAACATCGTATACAGGGGATGTATAGATTCGGTAATGTGGAGAGTGTGCTTTTTACTTCGCTAAAGCGCTTTTAATGTAATTGATGCAGTCTTCACAGACAAAGGCATTCTTAAAGAAGATTTCTCCGGGCTTTCCGCAAAGAGTGCATGTGTACAGCGCTGCCTGAGCAGGGCTGTTTTTTTTGTGTAGGATGTTTGCCGATTCCATCATGCTTGCCAACCTCTTTTCTTATTTGGTCTTTGGGTAAGAAGATGCTGTTTGGTGAATTGTTTTTATTATAGAGGCAGAGGCAAGAGAAAACAAGAAAAATATGTAAATATGTAATAAATAATACATTAAATGTAATGGATGCAGAAAAATTTCGCCCAAACCCTCATTTCTTCTCCGGAGAGGGAGGAAGTGCCGGGTTCACATAGACCGTTTTGTTGTCGGTGAAAATCACTTTTCCCGGTTTTGCTCCGGCAGGTTTTTTGACGTAACGTATTTTGACATAGTCCACAGGGACATTTTCCGAAGCCCGGGCCTTGCTGAAATACGCCGCCGCCGCCGCTGCTTCCAAAATGGAGGATTCGCTGACCTCCCTGCCTTCCGTTAAAAGGACCACATGAGAACCGGGAATGTCTTTGGTATGAAACCAGAGGTCCCGCTTATCCGCAGTCTTGAAGGTCAAACGGTCATTTTCCTTGTTGTTTTTTCCCACCAGTATGGTCAATCCTTCCTGGGTGGCATAGGAAATCGGCTTGTTTTTCACTTTGGAGGAGGGCATGTATTTATCTTTTCGCTTTCGCAGATAGCCGTTTTCTACCAATTCCTCGCGGATCAAAAGTGTTTCTTCAAAATTTGCTGCATTTTCAGCGAAAATCAGCACGGATTCGAGATACTCAACGGAATCATCCACCTCCAGAAGCTGATTTTGGATTTCCTTTACGGCGGTTTTGGCCTTGCCGTATTTTTTATAATACCGCTGGGCATTTTTGGACGCAGAGATTTTGGGATCCAAAGGGATATCGATGGGGGTGCCGTCATAGTAGTTCAGTACCTGCACATGATCAGCGCCGGGCTGGACCTGATGGATGGCCGTGGTCAGCAATTCTCCGAAAAGGCGGAACTTGTCGGCATCTTCAGCCCGAAGGAGATCTTCGCTGAGACGCTGCTTTTTTAACAGCAGCTTGTCCAGAGCGGCGTTTATAGTCCGGACCAGGTCGGAAGATTTCTGGCGGACCCGGTTGGTGGCATCTCTGTGAGAAAAGAAAAAATCAACGGCTTCACAGATCCCCGGGAAGGTTTTCCTACCGGTGCCGCCCTCGAGGGAGTGCAGGGGAAAAACATGAAAATCCAAGGGCAGCTGATTTGCGTCTTCGTAAACAAAAGCAGAGTGTTCTTTCTGCAGGGAAAGGGAAAGATCCATCAATATTTTGGCGCAGGAGGTTCCAAGGGAGGAAGTCCCCGGGCCGTGTTGCGCCAGGAAAAGGATCTCTTCGGAAAGGGCGGGAGACAGGCCGGCGATGTTTTGCAGCAGGATCTTTTCGGGAGGGATCCCAGCGCTTTTCTCAAAAAGTTCCTCAATAAATCCTGCATCCGCGTGGTAAAAGGAGACTTTTCCCTGGTCCGGAGGCAAAACGTAGGGGAGCCCGGGGAGAATCTGACGCACTCTGCTGATATCCGGAGAAATGCGTTTGATGGCATCGATGATTTTATTGGTCTCGCTGTCTACGGCGATGATATTGCTGTGCTTGCCCATAATCTCCACAAAAAGACTTTTTTCCACGGGGAAGCCCATCTCATTGCGGTGACCGATTTTGATTTCGATAATGCGCTCGGAACCTACCTGCCGTATTTCGATGATCTTGCCACTTTGAAAATGTTTGCGAAGAAGCATGCAGAACGCACTGGGGTTTTCCGGGTTGGCATACTCCGTATCCGTTAAATGGGCTCTTGCATTGCCCCCGTTTGCAGAAAGTAAAAGCCTGTATTTTGCGCGGCTTCCGTGAATGCTGAAAAGAAGCTCTTCTTTTTCCGGCTGGTAGATCTTATCAATCCGGCCTCCGTTTATAGTGTCATTCAGTTGTCTGACCACGGAAGCCGTAACAAAGCCATCGTAACTCATGGAAAAACCTTTCTGTGTTGTTTCTGAAAATGAGGCGCACCTGAATCTGGAAATTGCCGGAAAATTGCCGGTAGATTAATTCATGCGCAGAATGTATAATGAAAGGATAGCACAGATCCGCCAAAATGAAAACGATGCATTGGCCAAAGGAGGTCCTGATGTTAAAAAGTATGACCGGCTTCGGAAGAAGTGAATACAATGACGGAAAAAGAAACATCGTTGCTGAGATAAAATCCGTAAATCATAGATACAGTGATATCACTATTAAAATGCCCCGGCGCTATTCCTTTGCGGAAGAACGACTAAAAGGCCTCGTAAAAGATGTGGCGCGAAGAGGCAAGATCGACCTCTCTCTCATGGTGGAGAACCTGACGGAGGACGATACCAATATTTGTCTCAATACAGTAGTGGCAAAACAATATTATGACAATCTGCAAAAACTCCGGGAGACTTTTGACCTTGCCGGAGATGTGAGCCTGCAATATTTGGCTTCCCTGCCTGATGTCATGAAGGTGGTTTCTGATGTGGAGGATGAAGAGGAACTCTTCAAAAGCCTCGCTGTGCCCGTTATTGAGGCGGCAAAACGTCTGGATGAAATGCGTACCGCAGAGGGCGCAAAACTGACAGAAGACATCATCAAACGGGGGGATCTGATCCGCCAGAGAATCAAAAAAATCGAAGAAAGGGCTCCGGCGGTTGTGGAAGCTTATGCCCAAAAAATCAAGGAGCGCATCAACGATCTTCTTGGGGGCAATATTGTGGTCCCGGAGGACCGTATTCTTCTGGAGGCGGCTGTTTTTGCGGATAAGAGCAATATTACAGAGGAACTGGTCCGGCTGGACAGTCACATCCTTCAGCTAGACCGCATCATTGCACAAAGCAAAGAGCCGGATGGCAAAAAACTGGATTTTCTGGTGCAGGAAATGAACCGGGAAGCAAATACCATCGGATCCAAGGCCAACGATATTTTCATCACCAACCTTGTTTTGGAGATAAAAAGCGAGATCGAAAAAATTCGGGAACAAGTACAAAACATTGAATAGTAAGAGCAGCAAATAAAATATTCGAATTGTGTTGAAAGATTGGCAAAAAAATAGTATACTGAATGGCTAGAACATCAGAAAATAGAAGAGGGTAGTTATGCGAAAAGGTTTGCTGTTTGTTATCTCGGGGCCTTCCGGTGCCGGAAAAGGAACGATATGTAAAGGCCTGACGGAAAAATCAAACATCGACCTGTCGGTT
>Ga0302242_1000242_pt1 | contig 59198 bp, 51 predicted proteins | sample AAG_UR_Lys_MG_FD_193510 | JGI IMG/M metagenome (GOLD analysis project Ga0302242, IMG submission 193510) | Enriched activated sludge microbial communities from anaerobic digester in WTTP, New Holstein, Wisconsin, United States - AAG_UR_Lys | ecosystem: Engineered > Bioreactor > Anaerobic >...
GCAAAATCAAAGTAAACACAAACCTTGCACCGCCACTCATCAAAAGCCGCAGGCCGGATACGCCCTTTACCTCCGCTCCCTTCTGATACCGGGAGGCAATCACCACATCTGCTTTCCTCTCCCTGGCACAGTCCAACAGATCTGTTACATAGACCGGATCCTGGGTATTGTCGCAATCCATGAGGCACATAAACACACTGTCGGGACATTGTTCCAAAAAGACATCGATCCCCGTCTTGACGCCTGCCCCCAGTCCCATGTTTTGGGGGTGATTGACCAGGCGAAAATTATCGTGGCCCTTTTCCAGCTCCTCAGCAATTTCTTTGGTTCTGTCCCGGCTGCCATCGTTTATGGCGATGATTTGAAGATCCAGTTGATATTCGGTCTCCAGGATCCCCCGAAACTCCTGCCAGCGGTTTACCATCGCCTCTATATTTTCTTCTTCATTATACGCAGGAAGAATGACTGTCAATTTATTCATGATTCACCTTTTTCCTCAAACTGCGAACGATCCTTCTGGGAAGATGCAGATCATCGTGCACGGTTTTCCTTATTTTTTGGACTTCTTCAGAGAGTGTTGTTGTCTTCCAGTTCCCTTCTTCCTTGATGCTGTTGATGATTCCTGCAAAACGAATCCAGAACACAACAAAATTGAAGGCGGGAAGAAAGAATATGAGGTACGCTTTCTTTTTATAGTACTTCTTGATGTCTTTTACTTTGGACAAATACATCTTGACATTTATGTAATACAGGAACATGGACAGCACATACAAAAAGTAAATGATGACCACAGATCCAAAGACCAGCCCCATGGGATAGTTCAAAAACACCAGGAAGATCAGGGCAAAATACCAGATCATTCGAGGAAAGGCAAAGGTATGGTCAAACATGAGTACCCGCACCATAAAGTTGGAAAAGAAGTTTTTCGCCACGTTCAGCTTCTTTTGCAGAAACATGTGGGAAACTTCCAGTTCTCCCCGCTGCCAGCGCTGTCTCTGGGTGTAAAGCTTGTTAAAGCTCTCGATGGGATCTACGAAGAAAAAGGCATTTTCACAGAGCTTGATCCCTTTGTCCATGGTATTTCTCATCTGGAAGGTTACCTGAGTGTCCTCACTCACGGTGGCGGAATTATAGAGCTGAGACTTGAGGATGGCAGACTTTCGGAATGCCGAAAATGCGCCGGACAAAGTGTATACACTGTCGAATTCCGATTCAAAATTACGCCCGGCAAGGAAGGACTGGCAGTATTCATAAAACTCACAACGACGGATCATCCGAAGCCAGAAGTTTTTGGTTTCCTCAATGGCCCGAAAATCCGTCAGAATGGCCCCCGTCAGACAATCGGTCTCATGATCCTGTTCAAACCTTACCACCATGTTGCGAAGAGCGTCTTTATGAAGCATTCCATCGCTGTCGATGTGGATGATATATTTGCCCCGGCTGTTGAAAAGAGCCATATTCAGGGCCTTTGACTTTCCCTGGCTGGCATTGAGCCAAGTCATGGGCAAATCACGGAATTCCGCCTGGCACTGTGTATAGATTTCAAAGCTGTTGTCTGTACTCTCATTGTTCATCAACAGGATATCCATCAGTTCCTTTGGATAGTCTGAATCATGGACGGATTTAAGGCAATTGCGCAGAGTGTCTTTGGAGTTGTATACGGGGATGATCAAAGTGATTTCCGCCAGATACTTCTGCCCTTTCGGGGCTCTTTCTGTAAGTTTTTTCTTTAAAAGGATAAAAAATCCTCCAAAAGCCGGGATAATTTCCATCACAAGGGGAATGATGATCCAGGCCATCCAAAAGAGGACTTCCCGGCTTATTCTAATCAGCAGTATTTGAAGATCCATAAGTAAAATTCCCCACCTTCTGACGAATAATTTGTGAACGTGTAAATACGTAAAAGTACAACACAATAGAAACCAGGTAAAAAATGACTCTTCCAAAAATGGTATGGGCAAAATAGAAGATTTCATTGCCGTAAAAATAGATCAGGGTGCAAATCACGAAGATCCGCAGCACATTGGCAAGGAAAATCACACCCAGCCCCACGAAAGTATAGATGAGTTTCTCCACGGCACTGTACAAGGGGAAAAACCAGAGCATGCAGCTGTACGCCATGATCTCGATGACCCCGGAACACTCGTAATCGATGGCCAGAGAAACAGATGCCGTGTCCTTGGGAATAAAGAGAATCGCATATTGATAGTAGGCATCATACATCCCCGTAAGATCCCCCAGAATTCCCGCCGCTGCGCTGACCAGCATGCTCAAAGGCTCCGTAATCAGGGGTTGCACCCAGAACATGAGGAAAAAGAACAGCCCCACGCTACCCAGGCAGAACTTGAAAAAAAACAGTCTTGTTCTTCTCAATACCAGCAGCCCGTAGATCCACAGGATCAAAGCCACAATTTTCAGTGCCAGCATCTATTCCTGCCCCTTTACTCCCGCCTGCAAAAGACGACGCTTTTTGTATGTGATGTAACCCACGCTGCCAAAGGCGATCAGCGCACCTACCCCTGCAATGATAAAGGGCGCACTGCTGACTCCCGTCCAATGGATATGATGGCGCCCCAGCATGGGGATCCAAAGCTCGATCTCTGTGATCCCATCGGAGGGATTCTTCAAAACGGTAAGAGGGAACCAGTATTCCGCATCAAAATAGTATTCTGATCCCTCACAGCGAATGGTGTAAATGCCCTCACCCACAGAAGGCGAGGTGTACTTTTGCTTTTCTGTGATCTTCATAGGAAAACTGAAAGTCCAGGAAGCGTCGCTTCCCGTCCAATTCAGCATTTCATCCTCAGCCTCTTCTTCCTCTGTCATCTCGTCTTCAGCGGCTTCCTCTTCGTCCGGCATCAGTTCACCGTCCTCCGTATCGTCCTCAGGCAAAGGTTCTTCCAAAGCCGGGGTGTCTTCTCCTGCAGGACTTTCATCGGACTGCCCTGCTTCTTCTCCCTGATTTTCGTCAGGATTTCCGGGGGCCGGGCTTTCCGGTTCCTCTGCTGCCGGTTGTTCCTCCGCAGGAGTTTCCGGTACAGGATCCACTTCCGGTGCCGCAGGCTCCTCTACATCCTTGTCCTCTACATCCTTGTCCTTTACTTTTTCCTCCGCCGGATCTCTTCTTGCTACAAGAGTTCCTCTGTCCGGCTCCTCCCGGTTTGTTTCTTCCCTGAGAGTCCCTTCATCGGTACCTCCCTCAGATTCTTCTTCCGGTGCTGCTTCATTTTGCTCTTGCTGGAATTCCTCTATCATCCGGCGAAGTTCTTCCTCCAGGCCGCCCAATTCCTGATTGTATTCATCCAGAGTGTCTTCCTCCAGATCTCCCGACAACTCCTGGGAACCTTCCAGCAAGTCCTGGACCGCTTCACTTTCGTCTTGACTGTAATCTTCCACCTGATCCATCCAACCGGTGGAAAGAAGGTAGAAGGAAAGATAACTTTTCAGGGCTTCCACTGCCAGGCCGGAAGTTGCGAGATAACCGTATTGCTCATCTCCGTCATCGTAAGGCGGAATGGATCCGATAATACTCTCCACCACAGGCCAAAAAAGGAGTTCTGTCCCCGGCACCAGCTCGGAGAAAAAGCCCCCGGAATAATCCGGCTGAAACCAAAGGGTCTTCGTTCCCTTGGTCACATTGGTTTTGATTTTCATATTCGCCGTTTTGAAAATGTAGTTTTCTTCCGCCGAATACTCAATGTGCGCATAAAGCCCGGTTTCATCCACCATCACCCCTACCTGATTGTACTGGGGGGAACCGTCTCCGTCATGATATACAGCCTCGTGGGGCAGGCCACTCCAGTCATCGTAGTAGCCGTCTATGGTGATTCCTGCAGACCCTGTCGCATGCGCAGAGAGGGGGAACAGCAACTGAAGCACCAGAGAAACAGAAAGAACAACAGCCAGGTTTTTTTTCAACTTGAAACACCTCTTTTCCGGTAAATGAGATAAAGAATGCCTGCAATGCCTAAAAGCCCCGCAGCGCTAACCGCAAGTCCTTCAACTAAATAGGGATATACCATATCGATCACCGTTTTTGATTCGTTCACCACCAACAAATTCTGCTTGCTTTCTATTTTCTGTGGACTCTGAAAATTATCCTGATATGCGATCGTGGTGCTTATCTTGCCTCCGGGGGATTGGATCGTCATTGTATCCCCCTCATACCGGACAGCAATGGGCAGGACGCTCCTTTGAGGAAGCTGATTTGGTTTCAGCTCCATCACCTCGCTCATCAGGGAGCGAATGGATTCATCATCTGTCTCCATGGCGTGAAACAAAAAATTGTACCCCATCATGATAAGATTCTTATTCTTTGTATACCCCAAAAAAGCAAGTCGTTTACTCTTAAACCAGGAATACCCGTCCACATGATCCAGATTTTCCAGATACACCGTGTTCCATATGGAATATTCCGCCTTAAAGGGAAGGCTCTCATAGACTTTATTGCGATACATAAGCTCCGGGTATCTCTGGGAAAAGCTGATGGACTGCGCCGTCACATCAAAAAAGATCATTCTGCTGGTAAGGGGATCTACAGGGATGCGGTTCATGTCAATGATGATCTTCGTTCCTGCCTCTGACAAACGAAGCAACAGCTTTTCGGCGACAGCGCGATCCGAATAGGTAAACCCGGAAAGGTATATTACTTTATATCGGTTCAACTCTTTAAAAGTATAATCGGTGAGCTCATTACTGTACCCTTCCTCAAAGGCCGGATACTCAAAAGTCAACATGTTAGCCGAAGCCCCGATAGTCAGTCCCTGATATTTGGTTTTCAACCCGAAGGTTTTTGGGGTATCTTTGTGATAGATATAGGTGTAATTGGTCTCCTTGTAAAGGGAATAGCCGGAAGCCTCTGCCCCTTCTGTGAGAAGGCTAAGATTTTTGTTCGCTTTGGCCACCTGTTCCTTGCTTACCGCTACAGTATCGTCTCCCAGTTCCAGACTTCGGTCAAACAAATAGTGATAGTATCCTCTTTCCAGAGAGGTATTCACCATCACAATATTGTGGGAAGTGGACGCCCCCTGCCAGGCCCAACCGAAAGTATATGGGACCTGAGGCTGCTCTGCGGCAATCATGTAAGAAGGATAGGAGCCCAAACTGCTGACATCCATCAGGGAAAGCCTTTGTTCTGTGATTTCCTTGGCTGCGTGCAGGGAAGGGGCTGTGACATAGGGAGTTTGAGAATGATACCTCTGCAAGTCTGCTGTAGGAAGGCAATCCAACACAAGGACAAGGGCTATGAGCACGGCCGCATACCTTCTGCTTTCTCTCCACTCCAAAACGGAAAGAAGAAAGATCGCATAGACAATGGGGGTAAAACGGGTCATCCACAGCAACTGGTTCAAAGGAAGCTTTTCCAGGAAAGTCACCATGGCAGTGGTGGTCCCGCAAAATACGATGATCACGGTATAAAAGCCCGGCCGGTTTCTCTTACTGGAAAGAAACACTCCTGCGATGGACAGTGCCAGGATGGATAGTCCAAAATAGAACCATTCCGATCCGCCCCTGTTTCGCAAAAAGGGATTCAGAGAAACCGTAAAGGGCGTGCTCAAGGCTTTCATGACTTCCCCCGTGGCTTCAGGATCCATGTTGATCAGACCTCCCTGCAAGGCAGGAAACAGCCAGAATCCGCAGACGGCAAAGGACAAAAGCATGGCCGCAATGACAAAGAAGGATTCCCGCACCCGTTTTCGATTGACAGAATACAGAAAGAGAAATATGAATGTGGCAATGCCTACCATGGCTGAAATCATTACGTGGCAAAGCACCATCACACACATAAAAAGCACAACGAACAGGATCGCCTTCCTCTTTCGGTACTCCACAAATCGCCAGATAAAATAAAAAATATATGGCAACAGCATGGTAATCACCATGCGGGGCAGGTTCCCTTCGCTGAAGAAAACCCTTATGTTGTCAGGGAGGAAAAACCACAAGCCTCCTAAAAAGGTGCAAAAAGGAATGCGGTTATAGGTCGCCCCCCAGATCAGCCAGCCGCCGCCTCCCACAATATAGGAAAAGAACATGAAAAGGTAATAGGAAGAAATGGCATCTCCCCCGGCAAAAAACTGCATCAGGGCCAGTATATAGTAAGGGACCGGGGCCCAATAGCGGAAAGGCTGCATTCCGTTGTACCAGTAGCTTGTATATAAGGGAAAAAGGTCCCCGCTTTTTATGCTGTGATAAAGCAAATCGGACTTAAACAAATGACCGAATGTGTCCGAGCCGGAAGGATATACCCCCGTGTGGGCAAGGTACAAAGCAAAGCAGGCTCCCGTAGCCAAAAGACAAACTGCCCCCAAAAGGACCTGGTACAAAGGCGCTCTTCTTTCTGTAAGAGGATTGCGTTCCAAAAACGGCTTCTCCTTGGGCAGAGCAGGGGGTGCCGGTGCTTCCTCTTCCGGTTCCGGGGCCGGAACCACTTCCACCAGGGTCTGCTCCGGTTCTTCACTCTCTCCGAGAATCTTTGAGGTGGACTGGGAGACGATATTTTGGATCAGCAAATTGGAGAGTTTTGTCTTTTTCTCGCCCACAAGAAGCTGCCGATTTACATTTTCTTCGTTCACCACACAGGTTTTGATGGGGTTTTCGCTGACCTCCAGACGTTCCAGCTTTACCCCTTTTTCTCCCAGGCTCTCTTCCAGAAGCTGGTATATGACATTCGCTATGTTCTCAAGGAGCAATTCAATGTGATCAAAAGGAGGGACCTCAGACAATACCCTTCTTGTGTAAGGTGCCAATCTCTTTTCAATGACTTTTTCTATTTCGTCAAAACGAAGAAACCCCTTTTTCGGGATGGAGACATATAATAGCAATTCATAGGTCTTTGCATGGGAAAACACGGGATCCTGCTCATCCCGCAAATGATGGAATACTACCAGCTTATGCCGCAACTTATAGCCTTCGAACCCCAATTGTTTACATCAGCTCCCTGCAAAAACATATTTTGTTTTCATTTTACCACATATCCACAGCCTTACAAAGTCGTATTTCTCCCCTGAAACGAAGTAAAAAAGGCTCTTCGCCGGAATCGAAGAGCCTTTACGGGAGGGTCGCCGCCAAAGCGGCAACAAGTTGCATACAATATCAACCTTTAATTCAAACTTTCCCCAGGAGAGAAACCATTGCCACTCACCTTAAAGCCTTCTTGGGGTCTACTATACTTTATTCTTTCTCGACAAAACCTCGACATCAACTTCTTTTCACCTGCAACGCCCTGGCGCTGTTGGCCACCGCCAGCAATGCCGCTCCCACATCGGCAAACACGGCCTCCCACATGGTGGCAAGGCCAAAAGCCCCTAAAGAAAGTACCGCCACCTTGATGACGAGAGTCAGGATAATGTTCTGCCAAACGATGCTTTTTGTCCTCCGCGCAATTCTCACGGCTTCCGGGAGCTTTTTCAGTTCATCCGTCATCAGTACGATATCCGCCGCTTCAATGGCCGCATCCGAACCGATCCCCCCCATGGCGATGCCGATGTCTGCAGAAAGCATGGCCGGGGCGTCGTTGATCCCATCTCCCACGAAAACCACAGAGCCCTTTCCGCCTTTTTCCCTTTTCAGCCGCTCTAAGATCTCCGCCTTTTGGTCCGGCAAAAGCTCACCAAATACTTCGTCCAAACCCAGTTCCCGGCCCAGATGTTCTCCCGTAGATTTCCTGTCCCCGGTAAGCATGACGATCTTTTGTACACCTTCCCTACGAAGCTGCTGCACCGTTTCCCGGGCATCCTCTTTTACTTCATCTGCAATGAGGATCTGCCCCATATATTCCCCATCCAGGGCCAGATAAAGGCCCACGGTGCGTGGATCCGCCTCCGCCTCCCCTTTTATCCCCGCAGAAAGGCCGGAAACCAGCATGTTTTCCATCAGGCGCAGGTTGCCGATGAGAAGTTCTTTTTCTCCGCCGTTCCTCTCCCTTATCCTTGCCCGAGCGCCAAACCCCGGCAGTTCTTCATGCTCGAGAATGTCCTGAACCCGGAGTTCTCCCGAAAAAGCTTTTTTTACGGATGACGCAATGGGGTGATTGGAATGCCATTCTGCCAAGGCCGCATATTCCAAAAGCGTTTCCGGGTTTTCTCCCCGTATCTCCTGCACGGCAAAGCTTCCTTTTGTAAGTGTTCCGGTTTTATCCAGTACCACCACCGCAACATTTTGAAGGGCCTCCAGGTAGTTGCCCCCTTTCAGCAGGATCCCTTTTCGGGAAGCCGCTCCGATACCCCCGATAAATCCAAGAGGAATGGAAATCAGAAGAGCACAAGGGCAGGATGCCACCAGAAAAATCAAAGCCCGATAGATCCACTGGGAGAAAGTCGCTCCCGGCAGGGCTAAGGGCGGTACCACCGCAAGAAGAAGAGCGATCCCCACCACCCCGGGAGTGTAGTATCTGGCAAATCTGGTGATAAAGCTCTCCGTAGGTGCCTTTCTTTCTTCTGCACGTTCCACCAGCTCCAGAATCCTGGCCACCGCCGACTCCCGGAAGATTTTTTTCACCTGCACTGTCAGCATGCCGTTCTGATTGATGGTTCCTGACATCACTTCCGTTCCTTTTTCTGCCTCTCTGGGTAGAGACTCTCCTGTGATGGACGCGGTATCGATGGTGGAAAAACCATCGACCACCACACCGTCCAGAGGGATCCGCTCCCCGGGCTTCACCACGATCAGGTCTCCTACCTGTACTGTTTCCGGATGTACCGTATGGATGGCGTCTCCTTCCTTCCGATGGGCAAAGTCAGGGCGAATATCCATCAGGTCCGCAATGGATTGGCGGGAGCGGCTCACTGCGATATCCTGGAGCAGTTCCCCGGTCTGATAAAAGAGCATCACCGCCACCGCCTCCTGGTATTCACCCAGAGCAAAAGCCCCGCAGGCCGCCAAAGCCATGAGGAAGTTTTCGTCGAACACCCTGCCCCGTCTGATGTTTACCAAGGCCCGCAGCAACACTTCTCCCCCTACAGGCAAAAATGCCGCCGCCGAAAGGAGGATTCCCAAAATCTCTTCTCCTGCAACAATAGCCCCGGCAAACAAAACACCGCTCAAAATCAATTTTATGATCTGGCTTCTCAGGCTCCCTTCTTCCATGCCATGTTCATGGCCGTGGCTATGTTGGTGCTCATGGCCGTGTTCACGCTCGTCTAGTCTGCATTTTTCATCTTTTGTAAATCCATGGCCGCAGCCGCAGCTGCAACCGCAACTTGTTTGTTCTATTTTTTTAAGAATTTTCATATCCGTTACTCCTCAATGTGGGCCAGTCCCATGTCTATGATCCCCTTAACATGACTATCGTCAAGGGCATAAAACACATTTTTTCCCTCCCTCCGGTTTCGCACCAGCTTGGCCCGTTTGAGAAGGCGCAGCTGATGGGAAATGGCGGACTGGGTCATGTTTAGCAAAGCGGCCAGGTCACACACGCAAAGCTCCGATTCATTCAAAGCCCACAAAATCTTTATTCTTGTGGAATCCCCAAACATCTTATAAAGCTCCGCCAGATCATACAGCAGCTCTTCCTGAGGCATTCTATCCTTTACCCCTTCTACGGTTTCTTCATGAATCAGTTCGCAGTCGCAAACTTCAATATCACAGAGTTGCCTTTCTTCCTCTGTCTTTTTACAGTCTGCATTTTGGCAAAGGTCTTTCTTCTTTCCCTTGATGACTTTCACTTTTCCACTCCTCCCAAGCCCTTGTTTTTTATTTGTTCATATGAGCAATTGTTCATATGTTTGTTTCATCATACCGCTCCTTTTTGCTCTTGTCAAGTGCTTAGTACTGCCCTTTCAATAAGTTCGTGGCCCCTGCTGCGTTTCAACGATCGATCGACCCGCAAAAAAAGACCCTGTTTCCGATTTGGAACAAGGTCTTTCTATCTTCTATGTACTAATTTCCAGGGGTGTCATCCTTCATCAATTCCTTGAGGGAAGTAGCCAATCCCGCCAGGCCTTGAATTTCGCTTGGAACAATGATTTTGGTCGCTTTCCCATCCGCCGCCGCCGCAAAGGCTTCCAGACTTTTCAGTGCGATGATCTGCTGATTTGGCGCAGATTCTACCAGCATGCGAATACCGTCTGCGGTGGCCTTTTGGACCAAACGGATGGCTTCCGACTGTCCTTCCGCCTCTTTTATAGCCGCCTGCTTCTCGGCCTCCGCTTGAAGTATGACTGCTTCCTTCTTTCCTTCTGCAACAAGGATTGCAGATGTCTTCTCTCCTTCGGCTCTCAAAACCACCTCTCGTCTTTCCCTCTCAGCGGTCATCTGTTTCTCCATAGCCGTCTGGATGTTTTTCGGCGGAGTGATATTTTTGACCTCGACACGATTGATCTTGATTCCCCAGTTGTCCGTCGCTTCATCCAGAACGCTTCGCATCTTTGTATTGATGACTGTTCTGCCGGAAAGTGTCGCATCCAGTTCCATTTCACCGATGGTCGAACGCAGGGTGGTTGCCGTCAGGTTTTCGATGGCCAGCATCGGATTTTCCACACCGTATGTATAGAGTTTCGGATCCACGATGGAATAATAGATGACGGTATCGATTTCGATGGCGACATTGTCCTTTGTGATGGTCGGCTGGGGCGCAAAATCAAGAACATTCTCCTTCAATGATACCTTGCGTGCGATGCGATCGATCAAAGGAATTTTAAAGTGCAAACCGACATTCCAAGTGTCGTTGTAGGCTCCCAGCCGTTCAATGACATAAGCTTTCGCCTGGGGAACGATCCGTATGCTCATTACAATCAGCAATATGGCGATCACCAGCAATACAATAAAAACTTCCATTTTCATCAACCTCCAAAATTATGATTTCTTTTCAACGACCAATTTGACCCCTTCGATTCTAAGAACACAAACCACCGAGTCCTTTTCAACGCCTTGGCTGCTGTCTTCGACAACGGCTGTCCACAATTGGCCCGATATCTTGACTTCACCGGTTCCGTAAGGTTTGATTTCCTGCGTGACCAAACCTTCCTTTCCGATCAGCGCCTCGGCATTGGTCTTTGTTTTCCCTACCTTTAACAATTTGACTGCGAAAGGTCGAGTGAAATAAAGCATGACAATGGAAGATGCCAGAAACAGTATGATCTGCCCGACCATCGGCATTCCGAACTGGGCCGCAATGGCAGCCATGATGGCCCCAAAGACAAACCAGATCGTTATCAGTCCTACGGTCGCTGCCTCAATGATTCCTAAAAGAACTGCGATTCCCAACCATATCATGACAGGGGATAATTCCATCTCAAAAATCTTGTCCACCTCCAAAACCATTCCATTTTTTCTTTTTATTCGTAGCGCAGGGCTTCGATGGGATCCAGCTTGGCTGCCTTTTTTGCGGGATAAAGTCCGAAAAACATTCCCACGATGGCGGAGAAGCCCACCGCCAGGACAATGACCCCTGGCTGGATGCTTACGGAGATGTTTGCAAAGCTCATACCCACCGCCGCAATGGAGATCCCCAGGCCGGTGCCAATCAATCCCCCTATGGCCGACAGGATCATGGCCTCGATGAGGAATTGCATGAGAATGTCCTTTGTCCTTGCTCCCAGGGATTTTCGAATGCCGATCTCCCGGGTCCTTTCTGTCACAGACACCAGCATGATGTTCATGATGCCGATGCCTCCTACCACAAGGGAGATGGCCGCAATGGCCCCGATGGCAAGGGAAAGGGTCCCCAGCATGCCATTGATCATATCCAGCTGGGCTTTGGCAGATTCAAAGGCGTACAGCCCCTGTTGCTTACCTTTGATCTTTGCCAAATAATTGGTGATCTCAGTTCCGAGAACGGAGGAATCCTTGTTGAGGTCCACATAAATCTCTATGTAGGACATAGAGTTTCCCGGACGCTGTACGATACTGTAGGGAACATAAGAAGCAAAGGAGTCGCTGACCATCATACTGTCAAAGATACTCTTTTCCTTTTCAAAGACTCCTACCACCGAAAGATCCCGAAGATCTCCGTTGATGTTTACGCTCAAAGTCTCACCAACTGCGTTTTCATTATTAAAAAGCTTCATAGCCGCAGCTTTTTCTATGACGATGCGGTCCCTTGCTCCGGCCACGTCCTTGCTGTTGATCATGCGCCCATGTACAATCTTCATTTTGTAGAATTGATTATAATCGGCACCGACACCGCTCATGTCCAGCTTGCCTTCCACTCGTCCCACCTTCACATCGCTTTTCGCAGACACGGAAGGGGCAATGTAAACGATATCCTCCCCAAACCGGGATTTCAACGCTTCAATGTCCTCCATCTGCAAGAGGTCCGAATCATCGACCCATTCATCTTGCATCATTTGCCAGTTCATATACACATACATGGCGTTTTTACCAAAGGTACTGAATTCATCATCCATCACTGCTTTTGCCGATGATCCGATGGAGGTGATGGCAATGACGGAGCTGATGCCGATAATAATGCCCAACATGGTGAGAAAAGAACGCATTTTATTGCTTTTGATGGCAGTAAGAGCCAGACGGATGTTTTCGATTATAAGCATGCCGCCGCCCCCTCTCCGTCCTTCAGACCCTCTTCCGCGAAAGCGGACGGGTTGTTGTGAAGGCGTTCGTCGCTGAGGATCCTGCCATCCCGGAAGGTGATGATACGGTCAGTGTACTCGGCAATGTCCCGTTCATGGGTGACCACGATCACCGTGGTCCCTTTTTCACGGTTTAATTTAGAGAAAATTTCCATGATCTCTACGGAAGATTGGGAATCCAGGTTTCCGGTAGGTTCATCTGCTAAAAGGATGGGGGGATCATTGGCAAGAGCCCTGGCAATGGCCACCCTTTGCTTTTGCCCGCCGGAAAGCTCGTTGGGCATGTGGTCCGTCCGCTCGCCCAACCCAACCTGGGAAAGAAGCTCATAGGCCCTTCGTTCTCTTTCTTCCACCTGAATTTTTCCATAGATCATGGGTAGTTCCACATTTTTTGCCGCACTGGTCCTGGGAATCAGGTTAAAGGCCTGAAACACAAAGCCCAGTTTCTTATTTCGAACGGTGGAAAGCTGATCATCGGTCTTGCCCATGACATCGTCACCTTCCAGATAGTAATATCCTTCCGTAGGACGATCCAGGCAGCCCAGGATATTCATCAAAGTGGATTTTCCCGAGCCCGAAGCTCCCATAATAGCAACATATTCGCCCTTGCCTATGTTCAGGTCAATGTTGCGAAGAGCCGTGACTTCGATTTCCCCGTTCCGGTACACCTTGGTGAGATTTTCAATGCGTATTAATTCTGTTGTCATAGCTTCGCCCCCTTACTGAGGCATGGGAAGGACTTCCATCCCATCCTGAAGGTCGAAGGTGGGAGACAGCACCACCTGGTCTCCTTTTTTGAGCTTTCCGGAAAGGACTTCTGTATGGAAATCCCCCTCAACCCCCAAAGTCACTGCCACTTTTTTCAGTTTTGTTCCCGAAAGCTTCAGGACATAACTCTCTCCTGTGGCGGGATCCTCCAAAATGGAATCAATGGGGATTGCAAGAACTCCGGTTTTTTTCTGGATCTCGATCCTGGCTTTTGCAGTGACTCCTGCGATCAAGCCGGAATCTCCTTTATTGACATCAATCTTCACCGGAATCACCATCTCTGTGGAATTGGCATCCTTGGTTTCTCCGCTGGGTGCGATTTGGGATACGATTCCGGACACTTCTTTATCTCCCAACATCTCTGCGGTGATAGTGACCTTTTGCCCCAGCTTGATGCGGCTGATATCGTATTCGCTGACTTTTACATTCATTTTAAGATTGGCCAGATCCTCTATGACAAACATGGGTTTGTTGTTTTCCATGTCCTTTGCGTACTGACCCAGTTTCACGTTTACCCGGGTCACCGTCCCTGCGATAGGACTTTCTACCCTGGCCTTTTCAAATACGTCAAAAGAGCGCAGATTGATCTGATCGCTTTCATAAGTATGTTTTGCACTGACATATTCTTTTTCGGAAAGAGCCCCTTGTTCGTACAAAGTTTTAGATGATTCGTAAGCGTACTTGGAATTGGCAAGAGTGGCAGCAGCCTTCTGGTATTCGCGTTCCAGTTCTTCTGCGTCAAGAGTAGCGATGAGCTGCCCTTTTGAGACCACATCCCCTTCTTTGACCAAAATGGAAGTAACTTCGTAGTTAAGGGAAGAGGCCACCTCTGCAGAATCAGAACCTTCGATCTTGCCCTTGATGGAAACCGCTTCTTCCACGTCCATCACTGCCGCTTCACCGGTATTCACCGTGGGCAGAGCAGGACCTCCTCCAAGAACTTTGGGAACCACAATTACGGCAGCAATCACCACAAGAGCGATGACGCCAATAATAATTTTTTTCTTTTTCTTCGACTTTTTCTTTGTTTTAACGACGAAATCAGCGGCATTTTCCCCTTCGCCGCTTTCCTTCTTCTTTCCCCTGAATAACATCTCTCTAAATCCTCCTTTTTGTTGTTAAAATATTAATTTTCCCCTAACTAACATATTATACAACAGAAGTATAAAAAAAGAATAGCTTTTTTTGCTGTTCTTCCTTTTCCTGTCTGCAATTTACAGATACACCGTGCCTTCTGCAACCTCGAGAACCTTCCCCGATAAAATAGCCCTGCAAAGGGTTCCGTCTCCCCGCCTCTCAATAGAGATGAACAGACTCCCTCCCGGCTGTCGGATCTCCTTTCGAAGAATAGAGACTTTCTGCAGGTCTGCCATGGCACAGGCAGCGGCCACCGTTCCCGATCCGCAGCTGCTTTCCCAAACCACAGATTCCACGGATTTGACTGTGACAACGGGGATCATCTCCTCTGTCTCTTCCCTGAAGAAAAGAACTCCGAAGCACTCCGTATCCAGGCCGGCTTCCTGGAGAAATTTTTCCGTCTGTCCCACCGCCTCTTCAAAGGGTTCCTTTTCCCAGAGAATCATGTGGCTGATTCCCTCAAAAATCACCAGGCTGTAGCGCCCGAAAAAAGCCGTCGCTCCGTGCAGTATATTCTGAGGCAGGGGCATTTCTACAGCTGCGTCGCAGGAGGCTTCCCCTTCTCCTCGCTTCACCTTCGCCGTCAGAATTCCGTCATGCCCTGAGATTTCAATGGGTATTTCGTCTCCTGTCTCTTCGCGCAGGGCAAGATAGGCCGCAAAGCTTCTTGCCGCATTGCCGCAAAATTCCCCGCCCATCATATGCAGCCGCCCCGCCGATCCCGGTGTTTGGGTGGCTTCCACATAACCCACCTGTTCTGCGCAAAGGCAACGGTCTTCCATGAGCCTTGCCGCAATCCAGGGATATTCCTTTCTTGGAAGGGAATTCAACACCAGTATGGTAGTATTCCCCGAGGGATCCATTTTTACAAAATGAAGCTGTCTGCTTTTTTTCTCCATCGTTTCCCCTCCAAACAAGGTTTACTTTTCCCTTTTTCAGACTTATAATCGTGATATTGCTTAGAATTTATGAGGTGTTATGATGTACCAGTTTCTGATCCATAGATTTATAAAAAACCGGGGTCTTGTAAAAGATCCCAAAGTCCGCAGCGAATACAGCAAATTGGCCGCTGTCGTTGGGATCTGTTCCAACCTGATATTGTGTGCCTTTAAGATCACGGTGGGTCTGGTCTTCGACAGCATCGCCATACTGGCTGATGGCGTAAACAACCTGACGGATGCCTCTTCTTCTCTTATCCTGCTCATAGGAACCAAGCTTTCGGCAAAACCCGCTGACAGGGAACACCCCTTCGGCCATGCCCGCATTGAATACATCACCGGACTGATGATTTCCCTTTTTATTGTCTTTTTAGGCTTCCAGCTCCTGCTTGCTTCTGGAAAAAAGATTTTGCATCCTGACCCGGTGTCCTTTCACTGGCTCACCGTTGCCGTCCTGGCTGGAGCGATCCTGATCAAGGTCTGGCAGGCAGGTTTTTACTGGCACATCGGGAAGGCCATTGCTTCCTCCACCATCAAAGCCACCGGATCCGACAGCAGAAACGATGTCATTGCCACTTCCGCCGTTTTGCTCTCCGTTTTGTTCGGAAAATTCACCGGCATACAAATCGACGGCTGGGTGGGAGGTCTGGTGGCCCTCTTCATCATCTATTCCGGGTACCAGTTGATCCTGGAGACTTCCTCTCCCCTGTTGGGCGGCCCTGGAGACCCGGAGCTGGTTCGGGACATCGAAGAGCGGATCCTTTCTTTTCAGGGCGTAAAAGGTATCCATGATCTGGTGGTCCACAGCTATGGCCCCGGCCGCACCTTTGCCACCGTCCACATTGAAGTGGATTGCAGGGAGGACATCATCCTCTGTCACGATATGATCGACAACATCGAACGAACCGTCTCCAAAGATCTTTCCATCGAACTTGTAGCTCACATGGATCCCCTGGATCCGGAAGATCCACTGACAGCCAGGATTCACGATTATCTTACCGCCATTTTGGACCCCCTTGAGGGCGTCCTTGGGCATCATGACCTTCGTGTGATCCCCGGATACACCCACCAAAACATTATTTTTGATGTGGTGGTGTCTCAGGACTGCCCTATGTGTGAAGAAGAGATCATTTCTTTTCTGGAGGGCAAACTCCGGGAACTGTCCCCCACTTATTTTGCCGTTATCACGGTGGATCGCAACTACTCCTCTTATTAGATGATTTCTTTCAGGCAGCGGATGAGTTTTTCCGTCTGCTCTTCCGTCCCTGTACTGATGCGGATCCAGTTGTCATAACCCCAGAAATGTCCGGGACGAATGATCACTCCTCGCTTGAGAAGTTCTTCGAACACTGCCGCAGAGTGCTTCTTCACATCCACAAAGATAAAATTGGCATAGGACTTGAAATACTTAAAACCAGCCTCATCAAAATATTTTTCCATCATGGCCAGGGAACGATAGTTCAGTTCCACGGTCTTTTTTATGTGTTCCTTGTCCTTCAGGGCTGCCCGGGCTGCTTCCTGCGCCAGGCGATTGACATCAAAGGTCAGTTTCACCTTATTCATCTCGGCGGCGATCTCCTCGGAAGTGATGACATAGCCGATGCGAAGCCCTGCAATGCCGGAGATCTTGGAGAAGGTTCTCAGGATCACGGTATTGGGACGCTTTTTGAGATACTCCAGACTATTGGGATATTCCGGATTCACCACGGCAAAATCGTAATAGGCCTCGTCGATGATCACCACCACATCCTCCGGGATGTTGGCATACAGATAATCCAGAGCTTCCTTTTTCACGATGTTTCCGGTGGGGTTATTGGGGCTGCAGACATAGATCAGCTTTGTCTTTTCTGTCACCGCCGCCACAAAACCCGGAAAATCATAGTCCTTGTCCTTGAAGGGCACGGTGATGACCTTTGCTCCCAAAAGCCCTGTGGTGGTATTGTAAATGCCAAAGGACGGGGCAGCAACAATGACCTCATCCCCTTCGTTGATAAATGTCTGGGCAATGATGGACAGCAATTCTTCTCCACCGTTGCCGATGACCAGGTTTTCCGGTTTGACGGAATATTCTTCTGCCAGATCCTTTTTCAGCAGGATGGCAGTGGCTTCCGGGTATTGGTTGATGTCTTTTGCCGCCCGGATCACCGCTTCCACCGCCAGAGGAGATGGCCCCAGCTGGTTTTCATTGGAGGCCAGCTTCTCAATGTCTGTCAGTCCGTATTCTCTTTTTACCTCTTCAATGGGTTTTCCCGGCACGTAGGGTTGGAACATCTCCAGTTCTTTGCGAAACAATTTTTTGCCCATGATTTCTAACTTCCTTTCTTTATTCCACATCTGTGAGCATGGTGGAAAGCACCGCATTGTATTTGCCCACCTGACTGATACTGTACTCTTTGGGATCGGAGCTCTTGATGGCATCCGGGATACGAAGGATCTTGGAATTGACGAATACCGTGTCCACAAACTTCCCGTCCACCGCCACCTTGCTGTAAGAGGTGAAGTTTTTGCCCACCACGTAGGTGCTTTCCGCAAAGTTGAAAATCTTTTCCACCACGATCTCCCGGATGCCCATATGCAGGCGGCTGGCGATGAAGGGATCGATCCCTCCGTAGACATAGTTTTCGCCGTAGAGCATGTCGTATTCCAGAGTTTCCAGGTTCTTGAGATAGGTCTTTTCTTCTCTTTGGCTCTGATGATACCAGGTCAAAATCCCATTGTGAATGTCCACCCGGTTCAACACCTCGGAGTAAAGCTGGAAGGCCGTAAGGTCCTCGTCCTTTTGGGGCATTTTGTAATTGGAAACCATCAGGTATTCCGTATTGTACACCGAACCGTTCTTCATTTTCTCCTCTGACAGATCCAGAACGGGAAGGTGATCTCCGTAAAACACCACAAGAGTTTTTTCGGGGAATTTCTCAATCTCTGCTGTCAGCGCCCCCACGAAGGCATCCATTTCATAAACCTGCTGCAGATAATAGTTCACCTTGTTCTTATAGTCTTCGCTCTCCAGCTCATTGGTGACTTTTACATGAAGATCTGCGTCATCGAACATTTTTTCCTCCGGATACTCTCCGTGCCCCTGCACAGAAACAGTGAACACAAAGTCCTTCCCTTCTGTAGAAGCCATGGCAGCAAGGATCTCCCCTGTCAGCACATCGTCCTTGGCCCAGTTCTTCGGCGTTTTCTTCACATTGTTCATGTACTCCAGAGATGTAAAGGTATCAAAACCCAGTTTGGAGTACACTTCGTTCCTCCCATAAAACTGTCCTCTGTGGTTATGGATGGCATGACAGGTGTAGTCGGATTTTTTCAAAACATAATTTACGGATTCACAGGTCCGGTCCTTAACAATAGTTTTGTAGGGGTATTCTCCCGGCCCGAAGGACTTGATCCGCATTCCTGTAAGAACCTCAAATTCCGTATTTGCCGTCCCTGCGCCGAAGGCGGGCACCAGCAGATATCCATTGGTATATTTTTTCTGCAAACTGTGAAAATTGGGAATGGGATCAGCAGAGTATTCCAGACCTTTTATCAAGGTGGGATCAAAGAAGGATTCCAACTGCACAAACAGGATGTTGGGACCATCTTCTCCCTGGCTGACTTCTTTTGTTATCACCGGAAGCTGGTTGTTTGCCTCCTCGATCCCCGCCGGGATCCCCCGGGGAAACAGCCCAAAGATCATCTGCTCCGAATAGCCTTCCGGCGCATCGATTCCACGGTTCAGCCAGGTATTCACAAAACAGTAGGGGACACCATAGTCCTCATACGCATACTCGAGATTGCTGAAATAGTTGGAAAGCCAGCGCTCATTGAGCCCCACCTTTGTCAAGCCGAACAAACTGAGGCATAGAATCCCTAAAAGAAGGAGGGAGGGAAGAAAATAAAGTTTCCCTTTATATTTGGGTGCGAAGAGGAAGGCAACAACAAATGCGGCCAGAGCCACAACAATGACCGCCGCAGTAAGGATGATCTCGAAAGTGCTCATGTAATTGGGCAAAATGGAAAGACCGTTTTCCAGAAGCGCCAGATCAGAGACCGTAAACGGAGTCATGCGAAAACTTAAGATTATGCCATTGGTGATCCCCAGGGCCAGCCACAAAGAGCAGATCACCAGGTACATAAAGATTTTTCGCTTGAAAAACAAGGTGATGGCCAGAGTTATGAAGATCAAAAGAGTGTTATAAAAAAAAGCTCCCGGATTTTCGCCCAAAAAAGCAAACACCCGCAGCAGGGAGTGTCTCCCACAGGCTTCGATGACAATACACAAAAAAAGAGACAGTAACGCAATCTGCGCCACATTGGTTTTTATTGATTTCAAAAACAGGCTTTTCATTCTTTTGATTCCATTCTTTTTGCAAATACATTGGCCAAATTTGCAAATTCCTTCATATCCAGAGTTTCTGCCCTTCGCACAGGGTCGATGCCTGCTTCCACGAGGGCTCTCTCTGCCTCTTCCTTTGTAATGGCCATTCCCGCAGAAATGGAATTGAGCAAGGTTTTTCTTCTTTGTCCGAAGCCCGCCTTGACCACACGAAAAAACAGTTCCTCCGACAGCAGCTCCACCGGAGGATTTTTTCGCAGCACCAGTCGAAGCACTGCAGAATCCACCTTGGGCCTGGGGAAAAAGACTTCCTTGGGCACGATGCATAAAAGCTCTACCTGACAGTAATACTGGACCGCCACGGATAAAGCACCATAAATTTTGCCCCCGGGGACAGCCCGCATCCGGTCCGCCACTTCCTTTTGCACCATGACAGTGATACTGGACGCATATTCCCTGCCGCCCTCTTCAAGAAGCTTCATCAGGATAGGTGTGGTGATATAGTAAGGCAGATTGCCTATGATTTTTACCGCAGCAAAACCACCGGGTCTGTCCTGAGAGATTTGGTCCACCAATTCTTTGACATCGGTTTTCATGATGTCCCCCTGGCGGATCTCCACATTGGGATATTCCTGCAGAGTATCCTGAAGCACAGGAATCAGCCTCTGGTCGATTTCTACCGCCACTACCTTTGCCGCTTTTTCTGCGGCAGCAGCAGTGAGAACTCCCATTCCCGGGCCGATCTCCACCACAAGATCTTCCGGGCCAATCTCTGACCCGTCAATGATCTTGTTCACCACATTGCCGTCGGTGAGAAAATTCTGGCCCAGGCTTTTTGATGTATGAAAATCATGTTTATTGCTTACCGCCTTGATCGTTGACGGTGAATAGAGCTTTTCCATGTTCGTAATATTCCTCTTTCGTGATCCCAAAATGATTGAGCCTGCCTAAAAAGGTCTTGGCATTCCCATAGCCGATGCCCAGACTTTTTCCCAAACGGTCTCTGCGTATTCCGGCTTCTTCGCCTCCGATCAGACCAAAGCAGAGCAGGTCCTCCGTGGTAAAAAGCGCCCCTTCTTCCACTGCAACCTTTTCCCACCGGGTGCAGCGGGCTTTTTCCAGGGCAGAAAGAATGTTTTCCGGAGAAGCATTCTCAATGCCCACATCGTTCTTTTTGAGAGCTTCGCCCCGGGGCAGATAGGCATGCTTGGCCGAAGGAAACCGCTGGGACAGCCTCTTTCGGATCATATCTCCCGCATAGTCCGGATCAGTGAGGATCAAAAGGCCCGGTCCTTCATAGGCCTTCTGCAGGAGGTTCCAGGTGGAAGCGCTGATCTTGAATCCGTGGGTAATGACGATTTCTGCGTCCACAGCCTTTTTCACGGCGCTCTCATCGTCACGTCCTTCCACAACGATGACTTCCTTAATCTTTTTTTTCATCGGATTCTCCGTCGGATATGATATAGAGAGTTTCTCCGGGAAGTATCATTTTCAATTCTTCCCTGGCTTTCTGCTCGATGTACTCATCACTGTTCACATGTTTGAGTTCTTCGACCAGGGCCGCTTTCTCTCTCTTTAATTCTCCCAGTTCCTGCTTAGCTCTTGCGGCTTCCATTTTGAGAGTAATCAGGCTAAAAACGGAATATCCGATCAGCAGCACCAACGCCAATGCCACAAACCCATAGATCATCCTTTTTCGGGATCGCTTTCCTGTCATACGCCTGGAAAGTTCTTCTTTGTCCGGTTTTTCTCTTTTTTGGCGACGGCTCTCTGCAAGCGCTCTTTTTTCACGACGAGCTTCCCTGGCCTGATTGATGTCGATCACCCGGGGAGCCTCTTTTACCTTCTTATTTTTATTGTTTTTTCCTTTGATCGCCATTGCCTGCTACCCCAATATTGAAAGTGGAAACGTGCCGTATATTATAGCATATTTTTTCCTGTTTCGCAAAAGCTTATCAGCAGCTTCGTTTTAGTCGATATTTCTTTGTCCACGGGTGGGTGCCAGTGGAAGGGTGATGGTTGCTGTCGTCCCTTTGCCCATGACACTTTTCAGCCCGATAGAACCTCCATGCTCCTCCACGATCTGCTTTGCAATGGCCAGTCCCAATCCCGTGCCCCCCATTTCCCGGGAGCGGGCTTTATCCACCCGATAAAAACGTTCGAAGACCCGGGGCAATTCCTTTTCAGAAATGCCGATGCCTTCATCCTCCACCACCAGCGTGGCCAGACCCTCTTCCTTGTAAGCATCCACATAGATGGTGCTTCCCTCCGGAGAATATTTGATGGCGTTGGTGAGGATATTGAGGAGCACCTGCTCCATGCGATCCCTGTCCGCCACGGTCAGGATCTTTCTGTCCGATTCAAAGCGGCAAACGATCCGCTGTTTCTTTGCGGAGGCTGTCATTTCTACCTTCGTCAGTGCGGTTTTCAGGATATTAATGATGTTGGACTCTTTCATATACCAATTTTCGCGTTTGTAATCCAATCGGGAAAGCTGCAAAAGTTCCCTGACCAACCGTCCCATCCGGTCCGCCTCTGCATCCACCACGGAAAGGAACTGCTTTGTAGTCTCCGGGTCGGCAGCGGCCCCATCCAAAAGGGTTTCGGTGTAACTCTTGATGGTAGTCAGAGGCGTTTTCAACTCATGGGAAACATTGGCCACAAAATCCCTCTGCATACGGTCCAGCTTTTGCTGCTCGGTGATGTCCTGAAGCAAAATGATAATGCCAAAATCTGCGTCGTTCTCATCCCGAAACCGATCGTAACGGACGGCGAAGGCTCTTCCCCCGTAATCAAAGGTCTCGTGGACCCCTCCATCTTTGCAGTTTTCGTAGATTTCACGGAAGATAAGATTCCGGTTCCGTTTGCCGATGATCTCATCAAAGCTGCGTTCCGAAAGCTCTTTTGTAGTAATGGAAAGCATCTCCATGGCCGCTGGATTGGCCAGGAGGATGCGGTGATTCATATCCACCGCCAAAAGGCCGTCCGCCATATACTTTACAATGGTTTCCAGCTTGCTCTTTTCATTGGATATTTCGGAAAGGGTGTAGTCCAATTTTTGCCGGAGAAGATTGAACATCTCCGCCAACCGGCCGATTTCATCGTCAGATTTGACGCTTACCACCTGGCTGAAATCCCCTTCTGACATTTTTTCCGCCTTTTCCCGAAGTTCATTGATGGGAACGGTAATGCTTCTGGCAATAAAAAAGCCAAGGATCACCGTAACTGCAAGGGCAACAAACATGGCCTGCAGAAAGATCATCTTTGACTGGCTCTGGGTTTCATAGACACTGGAAATATCAGCCCGAAGGCAGATTACCCCCGTAACTTCTCCTCTGTGCTTGATGGGAAACACCATGTTCTTTACGGGAATGTCCGTAGCAAGGATCACGTCCGCTTCGGCACGCTCCCCGGAGAGACCTTTTACCAGAATGCTCTGGTCCAGAAGATCCAACCCGCTTCTCCCGATATAGTTGGAGTTGCTGGAAGCAACAATGATAAAATCGCTGTTTACTACAAACATTTCTTCCCTAAGGCTCTGGGACCAGGCAACGATATCGGCCTGCAATTCTTCTCTGTATTCTGTCAGATCGGGATATTCCAGCAGAGAAAGGGTGTTTTCTTCCACGATCTTTGTAAAATTGCTGCGGATGGACTCCATCTGATAGGCTTCCAGCTCATTCATGATGAAAGCCCCGGTGATGGTCATGGCAATAAAGACCAGCAAAAAATAAATCAGTACGATTCTCCAGCGGATACTATTCCAGCTTTTTTTGAATCTCATCTGTCAGGGCCTCCTGAAGTAATAGCCGATCCCTCTTTTGGTCATGATATATTTGGGGTCACTGGAATCATCTTCCAATTTTTCCCGCAGCCTCCGCACGGTGACATCCACCGTCCGGATATCTCCGTAATATTCGTAGCCCCAGACCTCTTCCAAAAGCTGTTCCCTTGAAAACACTTTGTTTTCATGCTCTGCCAGATATTTAAGCAGCTCAAACTCCCGAAGGGTAAGTTCCAAAACGCTTCCGTCTTTTCTCACTTCATAGCGGTTCATATCGATGGACAGATTGCCAAACTGCGTGACTTTGGATGGTTCTTCCTGCTTTTTGGCGATAACATCCATTCTCCTGATGTTGGTCTTAATCCGGGCAATGAGTTCCCGCATGCTGAAAGGCTTTGTAATATAATCATCCGCCCCCAGCTCCAGTCCAAGCACCTTATCCACTTCCTCTTCCTTGGCCGTCAACATAAGAATGGGTACATTGCTGGTTTCTCTGATTTTTTTGCACACCTGAAACCCATCCATCTCGGGAAGCATCACATCCAAAAGCACCAGGTCCGGTTCTCCCCGAAGGGCTTTATCCAGGCCCTCCAAGCCATTGTTTGCCACATCTGTGTCGAAGCCTTCCTTTACGAGGTTGAATTTTATAATGTCAGCGATGGATTTTTCGTCTTCTACAATAAGGATTTTTTTCCTGGACTCCATAAGAACCTCCTTGGAATGTCTTAATGCCCAACAAACTAACAAGTATTATATCAAAGAAATCATTCCCCGTCAAAAAACGCCCCCTTTAGGGAATCCGGAAAAGAACTTGCTCCCCATGTGGTGAAAGGTATATACTGGAATTTAAAGAAGCTCAAGGAGGTGCTTTATGCGGGCCGTACTAATTGATGATGAAATTTGCGCCCTGGAAAACCTTAAAGCTCTTCTGGAAGAAACAGAAGGGGTGGAAGTCGTAGGAATGTTTCAAAGTGGGCGCAGGGCCCTGGCCGAAGTGGCAGGACTTGCTCCCGATGTGATTTTTCTCGATGTGGAAATGCCGGAATACGATGGTTTGACCTTGTTCAGCATGCTCCTGGAACTTGTGGACATCCCCAACATTATTTTTTCCACCGCCTACAACAAATACGCCATCGATGCCTTTGAACTTCAAGCCCTGGACTACCTTTTAAAACCGGTGGATGCGGACAGACTTCGAAAGTCCCTGACCCGGGTCCAGATTTCCCAACGAAAAAAGGCCATCCTTCCAGGACTTTCCATTTCCTGTTTCGGGCGCTTTTCTCTCAAAAACGACGGGAAGGAACTGTCTATACCTTGGCGAACAAAAAAGGAAGAAGAACTTCTCTCCTTCTTGACCTGCATGAAAGGGCAGTTTGTTTCCAAGGAAAAAATTGCCGAAAGCCTTTGGCCGGACCTGGACGGGACCCGTTGCATGCAAAACCTTTACGGAACCCTGTACCACATCAAAAAAGACCTTTTTTCAGAAGCCCTGGCCCTTCTTCATTCAGAAAGAGGCAAAATGCGCATTCTTCTGGAAGGCGTGTCTTGCGATCTTTTGGATTTTGAGTTGGCGCTGCAGGAATATGAAGAAACAGATCCTGCTTCCATAAAACGGGCGGAGCAGGCCTGCAAGGAATACCGGGGAATGCTGTTTGAAGAAAACTATTACTGGTGGGCATCGGAATACCAGATGTATCTGGACTCCCAGCACAGCGCTTTGTGCCTGAAGCTTGCCGATTATTATGAAAAGCAGGGCAGTCTGACAAAAGCGGCCGCCTATCGCATAAAAGCAGGCCTGATCTGAAATGCTTCGGATCAGGCCTGCTGTTTTTTCTCTACAGATACGAAAGAGGATTCTTGGCGGTGCCGTTGATACGCACTTCAAAGTGCAGATGAGGGCCGGTGCTGTTTCCGGTGCTTCCCACATTGGCAATGTGCTGCCCCTGGAACACCTTGTCCCCGGGACTGACGAACAGCTTGCTGCAATGGGCATATACCGTGACCCGGTTTCCTCCGTGGCTGATGCGAACCACTTTTCCGAAAGAGCGTTCATATCCCGCATCGATGACAGTGCCGCCGTCAGAAGCGTAGATCCAAGTGCCGGTAGGAGCGGCCAAGTCGATGCCATAGTGCATACGGCCCCAGCGGGAGCCAAATCTAGAACTTAGGGTAGCGCCTCTGACAGGGTATTTGTAAGTACCCGTTCCGATGAGCGCCGGGACCGGTTTGGTTCCCTTTAGGACCACCTGGCTGACGGGTTGAGAAAGGACCTTACTTGTGATTTCTTTGCGGCTGACTTCCACCCCGTTTTCTCGAAGGATCTCCGCCACCACTTCCTTCTGGCCATTGACTCCGGAGGACTTGACCGTTTGCTCTCCTTTATACAGCGTGGAGGTCTCCTGGTAAGTGATGTCATAGTCTATTTTTGTATTGTAAGTGGCTATTTCCGTGGTGGCCACAGTGAGTACAGGGCAGATCTGGGTCAGCACCAGTTCCTGACCGATCTGAAGCTTGTCCGGCTTAACTTCCGGGTTGGAAGCTTCCAGTTCTCTGGATTTCAGACCGTAAGATTTTGCGATTTCTCCGAAAGTCTGGCCCTGCTGTACCACATGGACTTTCTTTTCCAGGGCCCCTGTCAGCATATATTCCATGGCCGTCTCTTCAGACTGGATGTCCTTGATCTTGGTTTCGACCTCTGCGATCTTTACATTCTCCGCAAAGCCTACCGATTTGTACTGTATGGTATCACTCTGCTTCGTATATCTGCTCTTCAGATTTTCCAGGACCTGGTTTGCCGTTGCTTTTGTATCCACAAGGGCCACTTGTTTTCCCTCCACCTTAATGGCAAAACCCTTGGCGTTCATGTCGCTCATATAGGTAAAGGTGTCCAGGATCTCTTCCTGATCGTCGGTCTTCAGCTTCCAGCCGACCACTCGCCTGAAAGAAAGATTTTCTTCTTTGTCGATTTTGACCTCTGCGCCGTAAGCATAAGTCAATTTATCCCCGATGGCATCTACGATGGCATAAACCTCCTTCTGGTCCTTTACCATCCCCAGGGTTTTTCCATTGTACATATATTCATAAGCTGTCATACTGCCTAACAGAAGAGCAGCCACGGAAGCAAGTCCCACTGCACCGGCAAATCCGGCAAACAAAGGTTTTTTGTATTTTTCAGCCCAATGGCGGAAAAACTTTTGTTTTTCGTCGCAAAAGCTCAGCGCAACGGCCGCCTTTTCATATCCCCTGTCCACATGAACATCAAAACGTTCCATAAGCTGTCCCGTTTTCGCCGCAAGGACAGTCTCCTTTTGCTGTAGCAGGGCAAGCTTCTTTTCGAGAGGCTGTGCTTTGGCAGAAAGGATCCCTGCGTATCTGTCTCCACGGGTCCTGACCGCATGGTACCCGATCATCCCTTTCTGCGCCAAACACAAAACTCCGCCTCTCAGTTTTTGATAAGCGGTTTTGTTTTTTGCAAAAAACAGATCCAAATAAGCGTCAAGTCTTGTATCCGCTATGGATTCTTTTTCGCTTTTATTCTCTTTAAGTTTTTTCTTCTTATTGGATTTTCTATGGGTATCAAAACTTTCGCGTAACAATTGCCGCTCCTGGGCGATACGGGACAATTCCTCGTCTACGGTATCCATATCGCTGATTCTTTTCCATGCGACCTTATCGATAACGATGCGGTCGAGTTCGTCGATAGCGGCTTTTTTTCTAACATTACGCGCCAAGAGGTCTTCCTCCGGCAAAGCGTTTGTTGCTTCTCTTGTCTGTGTTTTTCCCAACAGTGTTTCCTGATCAGCATCCGGGCTGTGAATGTCCTGCCTGTCAGTCATATGTTCCTCCCATATCGTTGCGTCGATCCGGTGTACCATATGTACTCTATCGTCCTTATATTATAACGGCTCTCCGTCCTGTTTTCAAACTTTTTTTCCTGCTGCCAGACGTTCCCCGAAGCAGCCGCAGCGCTCGCCGCTGTCCAGAATCCCCGTATCCCTGCACTTTGGGCAAGTGTACCAGACATCCATATAGTGCAGCTGAAAATTGTTTTCTGTGAGCAGATAGGCTTTTTCCTGGCTGAGACGATCCGATGCTTTTCGAAGCTCCCCGGTCCGTCCCTTTGCCCCTGTGCCTCCGGCCAGCATAGCCCTGGAAATCTCGAGACCCAGGTTTCGCATCTCTTCTTCGATCTCGCGGATACGGGGAATGGAGAGATACACTTCTTCTCTCCGTTTTTCCGCCTCCGCTTCATTACGCTGCCGATCCTCTTCATAGGACCTGATCACGCTGCTGATGGATGTATCCTTAGGGACCCCAGCAGTTCCGACGGCCCTGGATTTTCCCTCTGTTTTCCATGCCGTCAATACTTTGTTAACGTAATTGATGTTGGGATTGGAAAGTCCGCTGGTCTTTTTGCAGGCATCCACCACAGTCTCGATATCCACACCCAGATCATCAAACCAGGTGTCCATGATCCGGCGCTCTTCCTCGGTGGCGTTTCGCATGAAGCCCAGGGCTTTGAGAATGCGTTTGTAGAGATAGTGGCGGTTGTCAGTTTCCTGCAGATGTGCATTTATGGCCTCCACCGTCAAAAGTCCTTTTTCTGCCCATTCCTTCAGCACAGCGCTGACATAGTTGAATTTGTTGTTTTTTCTGTTCTTTACGCAGTAATCATAGGCGAAGGCAACGGCATCCGGCGAAAACCCGTAATCCGAGAGGAAACTCAGGATCCCCTCCGGCTCTTTGGCGGTAAACAGGCGACCCGTGATCTGTTCGATGCGGGTATAAAGAGCACGAAGTTCGCTGTCGTCCATGAGCCCCGCCAGTTTGTCTGATAATTTCTTTTCCTTTTCTTTCCCCTTGGCGCTCTTTCCGTAGATCCGCCCCTTCAGGTCAAGAAACTCCACGCTGTAGTGCAGGCGGTCACTGCTGTCAGGATAGTGTTTGCGGATCACGCCTTTCTTTTCCCAGTAAGTCCAGGCGGAAAGCACCTCTTCTTCGGGAATGGAAAGCTGCCTGGCAATCATCTCATTGTTCATGTTCAGAGAATTATCCGCATACATCAGGGCAAACAAATAGACCTTGACGAATTCGCCACGGGCATCGATCATATATTCATTGATGAAAACATTCTCTACCGGTGTGTCGTAGAGATAATAATTATGGATCTTCTCTTTTTGAAAGCTCATTTTATTCTTCTTTTTCCTTTTGCGCAGCAGCGTTCAGCGCCGCCAGCAGTTTGTCAAAATCTACGCTATGGCCTTTGGCCGCTTCTTCCAGGGTTTCCGTCCCTGCGCCGGGACAGCCGCAGCAGTTCAGGCCATGGGCAAGAAGGACTTCATTCATTTTGAAATCCAGGTCCAGAATGTCAGCGATCATCATATCTTTGGTTATCATGGTCGTTCCTCCCTATTACAACAGTACACCCCTTTTAATCCTTCAGGCGGCTGGGGTCAGCAAAACGGGTGTATTTGCCCAGCCAGGCCAGTTCATCCGTTCCGGTAGAACCGCTTCTCTGCTTGGCAATGTTGACTTCGCAGATATTTGGTTTTTCCGTGTTTTCGTTATAATATTCATCGCGATAAAGAAACATGACAATGTCCGCATCCTGCTCGATGGCTCCGGATTCACGCAGGTCGGAAAGAATGGGACGATGGTCGGCCCTTTGCTCCGGGGCACGGGAAAGCTGGGACAATACCAGCACCGGACAATCGATTTCCCGGGCAAGCTGCTTAAGGAAACGGGACAGAGAAGTGATCTCCTGCTGTCTGCTCTCGGAACGGCCGTCTCCTGCCATAAGCTGAAGATAGTCCACCACGATGAGGTCCAGCCCTTTATCGGCCTTAAGCCTTCGACACTTGTTTTTGATTTCAATGACGCTGATCCCCGGAGTATCGTCGATAAAAATTTCTGCAGTTGCCAAACGGTCCACCGCATCATTGATCTTCTCAAAATCACTGCCGTCCAGTTTGCCGGTCTTGATCTTTTGCATGTCCACCCGGGACTCTACGGAAAGAAGCCGTTGCCCCAGCTGCTCTTTGGACATTTCCAGACTGAAGATCAGGACTTTCGCTTTTCCGCGAAGGGCCGCATTCTGTGCGATATTCAGGGCCAAAGCGGTTTTTCCCATACTTGGCCTTGCCGCAAGAATGATCAGATCGGAACGCTGCAGACCGGAAGTCCTGGCATCCAGCACCATGAACCCGGTGGTAAGCCCGGTGAGGCCTCCGGAAAGTTTGGATACCTCATCGATGCGCTTGAGGTTTTCATAAAGCACATCTTTGAGAGGTTCGAAGTCTTTTTTCTGTCGGCTTTGGGCAATCTCAAAAACTGACTTTTCTGCAAAATTAAGGATTTCTTCCGGTTCCACTTTCTCCTGGTAGGCTTTGTCCATAATGCCAGAAGCGGCGCTGATGAGCTTTCGCAAAACCGCCTTTTCTGCAATGATCCTGGCATATTGGCCCACATTGGATGTAGAAGGAACCAAGGTGGAAAGCATGGCCACATAAGCCCTGCCGCCAACCATCTCCAGGGTGTTTCTCTTCTTCAACTCCTCCGAAACCGTCAGGATGTCCACGGGCTCATTCTTACGGTACAGCTCGATGGCTGCCCGATAGATTTCCCGGTGCATTTCACTGTAAAAATCATCGTCAGTGAGGATCTCCATTACTTCGAAGAAAGCATCCTTATCCAGAAGAATGGAGCCTAAAACCGATTTTTCGGCATCGTCACTATGGGGAGGGATCCTCTCCATTTGATTTATATCCATTCCCTTACTTCCTACTGCTTTGCTTCTACAATAATGCGAAGCTTCCCTGTGATCTCCGGATACAGCTTCACATCAACCACATGCTCTCCAGCCAGCTTGATGGGGTTGTCCAAAACGATCTTTCTCTTGTCGATTTCTATTTTATGCTGCTCCATAAGCCCGTCGGCGATGTCCTTTCCGGTGATGGATCCGAACAATCTTCCGCCTTCTCCACCCTTCGTCACGATAGTGACGCGAAGAAGGGCCATCTTTTTGGAAAGCTCCTCTGCTTCCTGGCGTGCGCCGGCGGCTTTGGCGGCTTCGGCTTCCTGGCTCTTTTCCAGTTCACGGATGTTGGCGTCTGTGGCTTCCTTCACCAGCCCCTTAGGAATCAGGAGATTTCTGGCGTGCCCGTCACTGACTTTGGCCACCTGTCCTTTCTTCCCCAAGCCCTTTACATCCTGCAATAAAATAACTTTCATAGCTGTGACCTCCTGTTTGTATCTTATGCGAGATCCCGGATCAGTTCCTTGATCTCTTCCACTGTTTCTTCTACGGGTAGATCCAACTGGGCTCCCGCCGTGGCCAGATGGCCACCGCCGCCCATTTTTTCCATCAGCATCTGCACATTGACTTCTCCAAGAGAACGGGCGCTGACCACCGTCTTTCCCGAACTGTCCCTGGCCACCACAAAGCTGGCCCGGATATCCTGGATGTTCAGCAGCTCGTCCGCTGCCTGGGAAATGATAATGTTGATATTTTCATGCTGTCCGTCACAGGTAGAAATGGCAAAGCCCCCCGGATAGACTTCCGCATCCGCAATAAGGGCTGCCCTGAGCTTGAAAGAATCCATATCCGTCTGGAAAAACTGCCGCACATTGGCGGTGTCCGCACCATTCCGCCGAAGCCAGGTGGCCGCCTCGAAAGTCCTCACCCCTGTTTTGATGGAAAAACTCTTGGTATCTACCGTGATCCCCGCCAGCAGGGCTTCTGCTTCATACTTTTCCAAGGTCTTTTTGCCGTCCCCCATATATTGGAGGATCTCGGCTACCAGCTCAGAAGTGGAGGAAGCATACGCCTCCATATAGGTGAGGGTAGCGTTGTCAATGCAATCTTCTGATTTTCGATGATGATCGATAATCACCACTTTATCCGTTACAGAAAGCAGTTCCGGGCTCTCCAAAAGCACCGCCCGATGGGCATCCACAATGATGATGAGGGTGTCCTTGTCTGCCACTAGTTTTGCTTCTTCCGCCCCGATAAATCTGTGCTGCCCTGGCTCCTGAGCCTTGGAAAACAGCCTTTTCAGGGAAGAATTCATGAAGCCCACAACGATGGCCCCTTCTTTGTTTCGATTTTTAACGATGCGGCTGATCCCCAACGCCGCCCCCATGGAGTCCATGTCAGGATTCCGGTGCCCCATGATGAGGACCCTGCTGGACTGGTCTATCATCTGACGCAGAGCATGGGCCATGATCCGGGATTTTCCCTTGTTTCTCTTCTCAACGGTCTGCAACTTGCCGCCGTAATACTCCACCTTACTTTTGCGTTTGACCACAGCCTGGTCGCCGCCACGGCCTAATGCCAGATCCAGGGCAGCATTAGCGAATTCCTCCAGTTCTACGAGGCTCTTTCCTCCCACGCCGATCCCCATGGAAAGAGATGCCGGAAAATCCGCTTCCGTTTCAATGGCCCGGATCTCATCCAGAATGGAAAATTTGCCGGCCTCCAGCTTGTCCAGATACTTGTGTTCAAAAGCGATAAAGTACCTGCCGCTTTTGTTTCGCACCAGAGTGGCGGAGATCCTTACTGCCCACTGGCGCAAGGTCCCTTCGATCTGTGCGGCAAGAATGGATTTCTTTTCGTCGGATGTCGCCGCCAGGAGTTCATCGTAATTATCCACTTCCACAAAGGCATAACAGAGTTTTTCATCATTGTACATGGTCTTGAGGTTTTCCAGGTTGGTCACATCCACCCAGTAAAGGAGGATGCTTCCGTTTTCTTCCTCGTTGGAGAAGGTGGCCATGACCCGATAGACCTTGCCATTGCGATTTACGGTAATGTATTTTTCGCCGGCCCCACACTGCAGGAGTTCCGAATATTTCAGCCCCGTGAGCTCGGTGATCCCTGAATTCAGCATTTCGGCATCTTCATAGATCTTGGGAAAAGGCTGGTTGAACCACAGGATAGTGCCCTCTGCATCAACGATGCAAAGGGGCAGCGGATTATGTACTACAAACCGCTGGAAGGTGCGGTCCATTTCTTCTGTGATAGTATTGGCATATTTTTGCCAGATATCCGCTTTCATGCGGATCAAAAAATAGAAATATCCACCCAGACACAGGGTGATAAAAAAAGCGCCTACTCCCACAAAGGGGTTCAGATACAGCAGCCCTGCAGAAAAAAGCACCAGCGCAGACAGACTGACCCACAGACAGGGCGTTATGAGGCTCCTGATCAATTTGTTTCCCATATATTCATCCCTTACGGCTGTCGCCATCAAAGCTATAATAAGATATTATAGCATATTGCCGCTCTTTTTTGTGGGTATTTTTTGGAAGCACAAACCCACAAAACCCATATTCATGGAAAAGAACGCTGACAAAATAAAAAGCCCTTGCTTATGCAAAGGCTTTTTGTTTTGAAATTAGTCTGCCGTGTAGGGCAGCAAAGCGACGATTCTTGCTCTCTTAATGGCCTTTGTGACCTCTCTCTGATGGATGGCACAACTTCCTGTGATCCTCTTGGGAAGGATCTTGCCTCTATCTGTCACATATTTTTTGAGCTTATCTACGTCCTTGTAATCGATGGTCTCTGTTTTGTCTGCACAAAACTGGCATACTTTCTTTCTTCTCATGCCGCGTTTTTTATCGATCATGGCTGTTCTCCTTTCTAAAACGGAATATCGTCGTCATCCTCATCCAAAGCCTGGAACCCTTCCGGGATGGATGGAGCTTCCTTCTGCGGACGATCGAAGGATCCGCCTTCGCCGCCGTTTCGGTCTCCCCCTCCGAGGAACTCTACGCGATCTGCATACACTTCTGTGGTGTAGACCGTCTTCCCGTCCTTATCTTTGTAACTGCCGGTCTGTATCCTTCCGGAAATCCCTACCTGGCGTCCTTTTGCCAGATACTTCTCACAAAGCTCGGCAGTCTTTCCGAATGTGACGATCCGAATAAAATCAGCCGCCTTTTCCTTGGACAACGGACGGTCAACCGCCAATGTAAAGCTTGCCACCGCCGTTTCGCTCTGAGGAATATACCTGAGCTCCGGGTCTTTTGTCAATCTGCCGATCAATACTACATTGTTCATAGTCTTAACTCCCCGTTTCTTTCGCTAACTCATTCGGAAAAACCGGATCTATTTTTCGTCTTTGTTGATGATCAGATGTCTAATGAAAGCATCTGCTATCTTGAGTCTTCTGTCGAGTTCCTTGGGAAGATCCGCATTCGCTTTGAATTCGATTACTACATAGTAACCTTCGTTCTTCTTCTGGATGGGATACGCGAGTTTTCTCATACCCCAGACATCTACTTTTCCGACTTCGCCGCCAGCGCTGATGATCTCTTTGACCGTCTCAATCGCAGCTTCTTTTTTCGCGTCTTCTAAAGCAGCCTCAATGATGAACATAACTTCATAATTGTTCATTTCTTTCACCTCCTTGTGGACTAAATGGCCTTGTCTCAATGGGGATCATCCCCGGACAAGGCAAGGAGCATCAAATTTCAATGCCTAATAAGTATAACACAGCAAAGCCTTTTTGCAAGGAGAAATTTCAGGCTTAAGTGAAATTTCAAGCTTACAGATTGCGCTTGGACTGTGCGTAACAGCGAATCGCTCTTGGTCTGACTTTAAGAATAGAAAATACGGCAAGAACTAAGCTGGGGACAACAAATTTCATTTCCCCCGCCCGAGGTAAAAGCATGGCCAGGTTAAGAATATTGGTAAGCAAAATCAATATAATACACACGAGAAAAAGCTTTGCCATACTTTCCGCATTTTCCCTGCCTATTTGACCTTCTTTTCTCTGCGCAAGTACCCAAATCCCCATATTGATAAGAAAAGCGCCCCCCAGGAACAGATATCCTGCTGTGGTTCCGGTAAACATCATGGTTTTCTCCTTTTACATCCGCAGTAGAACTCTACAAATCATAGATTTGTGATTCCCTTGCATGAGCTCCTCACCCTTAGTCTTGTAGGTTTTTACTTTTTATTATAGCTAATAAGGGCGAAAATAGCGATCAAAAAAGAACAAAAGAGCTATAAGCAGAACGAAATCCGAAAAAATATACCATTTGCCTTCCTCACAAATCATTTTAGATAACTCCCCAAAAGGGGCTGCCAGGCTTTGCTTTTTACTTTTGGCAAAATCGTTGCAATTTAAGGCTTCACGAGATTTCTGTTTTTTGATCTGTTTTTGAGATGAATTCACACTGCCTTGAAGTTATCTAAACAAGGCCCCTCTGGCAGAAAAATGTATAAAAAAAGCCCAAAAATTATAGTTTTTGAGTTTTTTGAAGCTTTTTATAGATAACTTTTGGCACACCTGTTTTTCCCATTATTTTCAAAATCCGAAACCCCTTGCACCGCAAGGCCCTCTTTTTTGATGTTTTTTGGGATTCGGCGAAGTTATACATTTCGGTACCGCTTCAGGGCTTTTTAGTATAATTTTCCCATATATTTACATTCTAGAAGGTTTGCTCTGCTTCTAAGGTTTCCATCTTTTGGGGAATAGCTTTGCAGTTAGCGGGAGCCAACTCTGCCCAAAGGCAGTCTCCCTTCATTCCTCTTGTTTCGAAGTCCTTGTGGATCTTTCCGTCCTTCATTTCAATGACCCGGTCGGATTTTTCGGCGATATGGCGATCATGGGTCACAATAAGGAAGGTCATGTTCAGCTCCCGGTTGATGCGGCGAAGGAGATCATAGACCTGGTCGGTGGACTCCGAATCCAGGTTTCCCGTGGGTTCGTCTGCAAGGATGAGATCCGGCTCGTTGATCAGGGCTCTGGCAATGGACACCCGCTGCTGCTGTCCCCCGGAAAGGTTGTTGGCGAGATTGTTCATGCGGTCCTCCAAGCCTACCAGAGAAAGCAGCTCCTTCGCCCGCTCTTCCTTTCGCCGATCCGCCCGGCCGCTTTCGATCCAGGTTGGCAGAAGGACATTTTCCAGAGCGGTAAACTCCGAAAGGAGATGATGGAACTGAAAGATAAATCCGATGTTCCGGTTCCGAAACAACGCCAGCTCATCGTCGCTCATTCCCGAGAATTCTTTTCCTTTAAAAAGAAGCCTTCCGGAGGTGGGACGATCCAGTGCCCCCAAAAGATTGAGCAGCGTACTTTTTCCGCAGCCCGAAGGCCCGATGATGCTGGCGAATTCCCCGGCATTTATTCGCAGGGAAACCCCGTCCAAGGCATAGGTCTTGATCGTCGCGCCATACTCCCGAACCAAATTTTCTCCTAAAAGCAAGCTTTCTTCCTGCTGCAGAAGCTTTGCTGTATTTGAAATCTCAGCCATTTTTGATCGCCTCCATAGGATTCAACGCTGCAGATCTTCTCGCCGGTATTACAGAGGCCAGAGTGCCTGCACCCACTGCGATCATCGCAATGAGCAAAACCTCTTTCGCCTTGTACACAATGGAAAAGCTCAGACTCTGGGACAGGTTGAAGCCACCCAGAAGCAGTACCCCCAGGAGAACACCCACCAGAGCACCTATGCTCCCCAGAATAAGACCCTGCAGTACAAAGATCCGGCTGGCGCTCTTTTTCGAAGTGCCCATCGCCTTCAGGATCCCGATTTCTCTGGATTTCTGGATTACAGACACTGCAAGAACACTGGAAATGCCAAAAGTAACGGCCAGGATCACAAAAAACTGAATGGTATAGGAAGAATTGCTCTGACTGGTAAGGGCACTGAGAAGCTGGGCGTTCTGCTCTTTCCATTCCCGGATCTCCACTCCGCCGAGAAGCACCCGCCACTTTGCAGCTACTGTATCTGCAATGAAAGGATCTTTGATTTGCACTTCGATGGCACTGATGCCGCTTCCGCTTTGAAACAGAGTCTGGGCCCGCCCCAGCTCCATGAAAAGAAGGCTGCTGTTGAGGCTTTCATTTTCAAGGTCGAAGATCCCTCCCACAAAAAAGCGGACGGGCTGCCCCGAGGGTGTGAGAAGGTCGATGCTGTCCCCGGACCCCAGACCCATGTCATCAGCGAGGCTTTTTCCTATCAGCAGGCTGTTTGCCTCCACCTGGGCTGTCCCCTCCACCATGCGGGAAGAAATCCCATAGATGGGGTCCGCTTGTTTCATTTGGATGCCCTTGATCTGTACAGAGCGGTCTTTCCCGGTGCTACGCACCAAAGCGTTCCCCGAAAGGACCGGAGAAACAGCTTTTACCTGTTCCTCCCCCTGTATTTTTTGAAAGATTTCCTGCCAGTTATTCAGGGTTTTCTGGTAGGGATAGTAATTGCCGCGGAGAAGAGAGGCTCCCTCTCCCTCCTCCGCCAAAAGTCTTGTGAGTCCATCTTCTTCATTGAGAATGGTGATATGGGCGCTGTTCCCTATGGTTTCCTCTACGAGGCTGTCCTGCAGGCTGCCGATGAGGGCACCCAAAAAAATCTGCACCGCCACGCCAATGGCTATGCCGACAATGATAAAAATTGTCTGGGTTTTTCCCCCTTTTAAAAAGCGCAGGGCCACTTTCAGCTCGTAACTCAAAGATTTCCCTCCCCTTCGATCTTGACTCGTTTTCCTTCTTCCACCCCTTCTCCCGGCAGCAGGATGACATTTCCTTCTTTCAGTCCTTCCAGAACGTATACGGACGAGGAGAGACCTCTTTCGATTCGGATCTTCTTTTTCCGGGCCTCGCCCCCTTCATATAAGTAAACACTGTTCTCGTCCACCAGATAGGCCTGGGGAATGCGAATGGCTTTTTCCATTTTCTTCATAGGGATCTCCACATTCACCGTGAGGCGGGATGCCTGGTAGGAAAAATCGGAAGGGAGGGTGATGACCATGGCAAAGGTTCCTTTGTTTTCATCGATCCGGGGAGAGATCTCCGAAATGCTTCCCAGGGAATCCTTTTTTCGATCCTCCGGGTTCAAAAAAACCCTCCCCTCCTGCCCCACTGAAACATAGGGAAAATACTTTTCGTCCAGTTCCACTTCCACCAGAAAATTTCCTTTTTTCCCGATCTCCGCAAGGACTTCACCCATCGGAACAAAATCCTCTGCATCCACATGGATTTTTAGGACCAAGGCTTCCCAGGGCACCCTTATCATATATTTTTGCGCCGTGGCAAGAGCGTTCTCATAGGCGGCTTTGGCCCCTTGGAGCCTGGCGTACAGGGCACTGCTTTCCGTTCCTCCCGGAGAGAGAGCCTCTACCTTCAATTTTTGCACATTCCATTGGGAAAGCAGGCTTGCTCTCTTTGTTTCCTTTTCTAAAAGCTGACTTTCGGAAATGGCTCCCTCCTGATGAAGCTGTTTGGCATCTTCATATTCTTTTTCTGCTTTTTCCTTCTCCGTCGTCAGACTTTTAAAAGTTTCTTTGGCCGACGGGAGTTGATATTCCATGATTTGTTTATATTGTGCCTGCAAATCTGCATATTCCGATTCTTTGTCCTTGAGAAGGTAGCCCTTCTCCTCATCCTCCATTTTAAGCAGTATGGCCCCTGCAGAAAGGGTGTCCCCTTCCCGGGCACCCAAAAATACCACCTTTCCCCTTACCTCCGCTACGAGGGAGATTTCCTGTTCCAGGTGCAGCCGTCCCACCGCCAAGATCTTCTCTTCATAGTCTTTTTTTTCAATGCGAAGAGCCTCCACTCCGTTCCCTGCGCTTTTGATCAGGAAAACAACCAAAACAAGGAGAACAAGGCCGCCGATGCCTATCCATTTTTTCTTCATTGCCAAACACCCTTTTTGAAGGAAACGAATCAAATACCGACAGACAGAGCGGGGTTTCCCGCTCTGTCTGCACTTTCTTTATTGGATTAGGGGGAAGCCTTCATCAATACTTGTCAAGTTCGTCCTCATTGAAGACAATTTTCGGAGTGGGAGAAGCAGGACGAGACGCCGGGGTTTTGAACTCCGTTGTACCGCTGATCATCCGGATTTCCCTGGACGCCGCTTTTCCCTGGACCTTGTCGATCTTGAATTTGCTGACCATTTCCTTAAGCATCTCTGCCTGGCTGGAAAGCTGCTGGCTGGCAGCGGCGCTCTGCTCCGCTGTAGCAGAGTTGTTCTGCACTACCTGTGAAACCTGTTCAATGCCCTTGTTGATCTGGACAATGCCGGAAGCTTGTTCGTTGGAGGCATCTGCGATGTTTCCAACCAGACTCGCCACTTCTTCGACCCCGGTGACGATCTCGGTAAGAGCCGAAGCTGTCTCATTGGCAATCTTTGTACCTACCTGCACCTTATTGATGGAACCCTCGATCATATCCGTGGTCTCTTTGGCCGCATCCGCACTTCTTGCTGCCAGATTTCTTACTTCTTCTGCAACAACAGCAAAGCCTTTGCCGTGCTGTCCCGCTCTGGCGGCCTCTACCGCAGCATTGAGGGCCAAAATGTTGGTCTGGAAGGCAATATCGTCAATGACCTTGATGATCTTGGAAATGTTAGCTGAAGATTCATTGATCTCCACCATGGAATTCAGCATTTCCTGCATCTGTCCGTTGCCTTTTTCTGCGTTGTCTCTGGCAGTCACTGCCAACTGGCTTGCCTGGTTGGCATTGACCGCATTCTGCTTGGTCTGAGAGGCCACTTCCGTGATGGATGCCGTAAGTTCCTGAATAGCGCTGGCCTGCTGAGTGGATCCCTGGGAAAGAGTCTGGCTTCCTTCGGAAACCTGCTTCGATCCGGAGGCCACTTCGTCCGCTGCCAGACTGATGTCTCCCATAACTTCGCCGAGGGAGGAGATAATATTGTTGAGAGAATCCTTGATCTCTACAAAGTCTCCTCTGTAATCTGCCGTAATGGCCATATTGAGGTTGCCGTTGCCGATTTCCGCAAGTACCGTGGAAATTTCGCTGACATAGCTTCGAATGTTCTCGATGGTTTCGTTGAGGGCATTCTTGATGTCGGCGTGGTCTCCCTGATAGAAGCCATCCATACTGACATGGAGATTTCCTCTTGCCATTTCCATGAGAACCGCAGAGGCTTCCTGGATGGGGGCAATGACCGCTTCCAGAGTTTCGTTGATCCCCTGAATGACCGCTGCATAGCCGCCCTGGAATTTTCCTACATCGCCTCTGGCGGAAAGGTTGCCGCTGACGGCGTTCTGAGAGAGGATCCTTGTTTCTTCCACCAGATCCTTGATGGTTTCGATGGTCAGTACCATGGTGGGAATGAGACGGTCTTCGTCACAGCGTTTGCCCATATCCTTCAGGCCCTGCAGATCCTGGAAATCCCCTGCCGCGATGTTGGCAAAGACGTCCACTGTCCGGTCTACACGCCATCCCACCTGATTGATGGATGTGGCGATTTCATGGAAGATACCCTGATAGGAGCCTTCTACCGTAGCCGCATAGTCGTTCAAACTCATGCGAGCCAGGACATCCCGGCCTTCCACAAGGCCTCCCAGGCCGTCGATACACTGGTTGATGCTTTGTTTGATGTTATCAAAATCTCCGTTGTATTCCTGGGTGATTTTCTCAGGAATATTCCCTTTTCCTATTTCATCCAGGTAAGAAGCGGCAGTGCGCAAAGGCTGAATTACCGCATCCAGGGTGGAATTGACCCCTCCCACAATCTTCGCAAAGTCTCCGCTGTGCTTACTCACGTCAGCCCGGGTAGAAAGATCCCCCTTAATGGCGCTGTCGGACAGATGATTCATATCCTGCACCAGCTTGCCCACCGCATCGATGCAGGCATTAAGGTTTTGCTTGATATTGTCAAATTCTCCCCGATATTCATCGGTAATGGGCTGGGGAATATCTCCTCTGCCGATCTTAGCCACATGGTCCGCAACCATTTTGAGAGGATTGATGACCGCATCCAAAGTGCTGTTGAAGCCGGCGATGATATCCTGGTATCCACCTGCAAACTCATGGGCATTTCCTCTGTTTTCCAGATTTCCTGCAACAGCGGCGGAAGTCATATCTTCGGCTTCTTTCACCAGGTTTTGCAGGGTTTCTACAACAGAAACCATACTGACTCCCAACACGTCTTTCTCAGATTGAGGCTTGAAATCGATGGAAAGATCTCCGGCAGCGATCTTCTTCGCCGCCTCTGCCTGCCCTTTTATGTTGTCTACCATTTTTTCAAAGGCAACCGCCAGTTCTCCCACTTCATCCTGTGGGCCTGCTTTGTTTTCATCCAGTTCCACATGGACATCGCCCACTGCGATCTGCTCTGCGGCAAAGGCCAGTTTTTTGATGGGTTTTACAATGTGGCTGGCAACGGCAATGATCAGGCCGATGATAGCGAGAAGTGCCAGGCCAAAGATGATGAGCATGGTCATTCTCACCGTGGCAAAGGTACTCTCAAATTCTGCGGTGGGAAGGCCTGTAGCCAGCACCCAACCGGAGTCACCGATGAGGGAAACATACCCGTGGGCTTCCTGTCCCTGGGTGGTATATGTGATTTCGCCGGGGATTTTTTCAGTGAGGGCCTTGATGATATTTTCGGACATCTCGGTCTCGGCTACCGGCATGTTGATATATTCTTCGTTGGGGTGATAGAAAACCTGCCCCTTGTCGGTGACCAGGATGGAAAATCCCGTCTCTCCGATTTTGTTGGCAGCAAGAATGTCCTTGATTCCGGTGATAGAGGCGTCGATACAGGTGGCACCGATCATGTTTGTCGTCCCTGAAGCGAACAGGGGGGCACAGACGCTGACGATGACATTTCCGGTGACAGCATCTTCAAAAGGCTCCGTAACGAAAGCTTTCTTTTTTAACTGAAGGTCCTGATACCAGGTCCTGGTGGTAACATCGTAGTCGGGTTTGGAAATATATCCGTCAGACTGGGTGAACTGACTGGAGTCAAAGTCGGCGATCCACGAAACCATGATGTTATCCGGATCGGTTCCGTAAACATTGTCCAGCGCTTTTTTAACTTCGGGGAAAATGTCGGGACTTGTGATCCCTGTACCGGGAGTCACCGTTTTAAATAGTTGTTCCATTTTCGGGTTGGTGGCCATCTGAGTGGATACTTCCATATACCTTTCGAAATGGTTTTCGATGTCCTTCGCTACTGCCTGGGATTTTGAGGTCAAGTCACTTGTGGTCAATGTGGATACTGACTGATTCACTGTGTACAAAGAAATGACTGCCCCAACACAGAACGTGATGGCGACAGGCAATCCTATGGACAGCAGAATCTTCCTTAGCAAACTCTTTTTGCCCATCTTAAAGTCCTCCTATTCTCCATATAGCTTGATGTCTTCCCCTTAATAAATACAAAACATCATATCCCGGTATTTATAGCCATAATTTACGCAAACTAAAACAGGGTGACAAAATAATTATTGCCGCCCCGTTCCTTCTTCTTTTTGCTTCTTTTCTAATCCTTGAGTACTTTTTTCGTTACCCGTTTTCCTTTATTGGACTTTTCCTGCCATAATTTCTTCAAAGCCCCTGCGAATGATAGCTTCCACCGTATCTGACAGCTCCGAAACCTCTTTTTTTGAAAGATCTTTTGTCTGTATGGCGGGATGGATCACAAAATCCACTTCTGCCGGAGCGATATATCCTTTTTCCTCATAAGCGTGATAGGTCCCGTCCAAAGATACGGGGACCACCGGGACCTGGGCCTTTGTGGCCAGGCGGATACTTCCCTTTCGGAACTCTCCGATGCGGGATGCCCTGCTTCTGGTTCCTTCCGGGCAGATCACCATGGAAAAGCCTTTTTCCAGATACTCTCCCGCCAGATCAAAGGCTTTCAGCGAGGCCCGGGGATCTTCCCTTTCCAGAAAGATACTGCGGACATTTCCCACCCACTCTCCAAAAAGAGGGAGCTTGCCCAGCTCTTTTTTTGCCACAAATCCCATCTGCTTTGTACGGATGGCGGCAAAAAATACAGGGATGTCAAAATAGCTCTGGTGATTGGACACAAACACCACCGGTCCTTCAGGAATATGTTCCAGACCCTTCACGCGGATGGTGATTCCCGCTCGCTGGCAGAGAGCCGGTCCCCAGAAATCCTCTGCGGCCCGTATCTCAGCAATCTCTTTTTCCACTTCGCCTGCTTCTCTATACTTTGTGATCCTGCGGCGCATGCCGCTCATTCGCAGCAAACACCCGCAAAACCAGAGAAAAAAGGGGATACTTCTTATGATTTTCATTGTTACGAAAGCGTCTCCATTTCCAGTTCTTCTATAAGCTGTTTTTTTGTACTCTTATCTATCAGATCCCCCGCCAGTGCCCCACGAATGTACTCCTCGATCTCAGGGGTAGAATTGACCTTGCGAATCTCTGCGAGGACATAGAGGATGTCTACAAGAATCAGCTTTTGCATGGATTCCCTCCCCTGAGAAACATCCAACGACAAAAGGGCTTTCACGATTTTTTCGTGAAGATAGGGGGATTCTTCGGCAATTTTCTCCAAGCCCCGCAAACACTGCCGCACAGTGATGGGCTTTTCGTCATTCAATAGCTTCAAATATTGAGGAAGGGCTCCCTCAATGCGGCCTTCGTGATCCCAGCGAACATTTTCTGCCAAAAGCATCAGGCCGATGCTTCTCTGATAGGAGTTGTCATTGGTAAGTTTTTCAAAAAATACGTCCCAGTAGGGATAGACATCCGGTCCCTCTTTGGATCGTTCCTGCAGTTCCAAAAATGCGGAACACCTTACTTTGTCGTCCTTTTCTGAAATACGCTGAATCAGCTCCTGCAGCTCCACACTCATTTGCCCTGCCACCTCTTGAGCGTGGGATACATCTCTTTCATCATAGCTCTGGCGGAGTCTTCCGTCATCTGTGGATTGGCGGCGAGAACATGGGGAATGCAAAATTCTATCATTCGATCCATGGTGGTATCCACGGTATATTTGCCGTCCACATAACAATACTCGCAATAATCTTCGTTTTTGCTGCCATCGGCATTCGTCCCGAGAAGCTGTGGATCCCCACTCAGCGGCATGCCGCAGCTCTGACAGAATTTCATGTCCTGCATTTTGTTCCCTCCTGTTAATCAACTACAAAGATAAGCGGAGCCAACGACCCTCATAACTAGCTTTGGCCGTCTGTTTCTTGTCGTGTACATGAAAGGGGTAAATACATTTTATTATATCATTGTTTTGTTTCTTTTTTGAGATTTTTCTGTTTTTTCCTGTTATAAATCGCTTTTTATCACCATCAGCTCTATGGACTCTTCACTTCCGTTGCCCAATTCGGAGAGAGTCCCTTTGGGGATGTGGATCACGCAGCCCTTCCCATAGGATTCTCTTTGGCCTTCCCCTGCGGCCACGGTGAGGATCCCCCTCAAAATGACGATGTGCACATTGGCATCAGTGGGGTGCTTTTCAAAAAATTTTCCCGGCGGGATCACCACATGGTTCATCAGCAAGTCATCTTCCTTGAATACATTTTCAAAAACTTCCCCGTCTCCCAGGGCATAGTTGAAAATTTCCATTTTTTACCTCCCAGGTCTTTTTGACAATTCCGAATAACTTCTGTCCTCCACCGCAGGCCGGCAGGGATTGCCCGATGCGATCATGGCTTCACGAATATCGTTATTGACCACGCTTCCGGCTCCGATCATGGCGTAAGCTCCGATGTTGATCTTCTTTTTTACAATGCTCCCCGTGCCGATATGGGCGTAGTTTCCGATCACAACTCCCCCGGTGATCAGGGCACCCGGTCCGATATGAACGAAGTCGCCGATTTCCGCTTCGTATTCCACCACCGCAGAGGTGTTGATGATGGTGCCGGTGCCGATTTTGGCCTCGGCATTGACCACTGCATTTTTTCCCACAAAAACCCCTTCCCCCAATTCTGCCCGGGAACTTACCACGGCGCTGGGATCAAAGATATTGGGGATCTGAAATCCATATCGCTTGAGTTCGTTGTAAAATTTCATCCGAAGGCCGGGATTGGCCGTGCTTCCCACTGCAAAGAACGCATAATGGTAGCCTTGGGTAAAAAGCTGGCGCAGATCCTCATCAATACCTACAACAGGTACCCCAAAGACAGAATCTCCATTGCCCCGTCCTTTTTCCACAATACCGATGGCCGCATATTCTTTGGCGGGAAGAAGAGAGTCCAAAACGGATTTGCAGTGCCCTCCGCCCCCAAGAAGCAAAAGTTTTTTAACCATGGGCCCTCCTTTGTCAACGCGATTTCCAACGTCCATTTCTTTCATTTTAATCCAGGGGTCAGGTATTGACAAGGTTGATTTTCTGCAATACCCTTTGGATATAAAGGAAAGCGTACAACAACCATGATCTGAAAACCATGGATTTGGAAGTTTCTTACAGGAGCGTATTATGGCAGAACGAAAAGGGGCTCCGGAGCGCAAGCCCCCACAGAGGCAAACCTCCGGCCAAAGACCCGGACAGCGTCCCACCACAAAAAAGGCCTCCGCCGCCAACGAAAAAAAGAAGCCTTTTCTTCTCAGGCTTTTGGGGAAATTACTCCTCATTGCCTTGATTCTTGGCATTGCCGGGATCCTTGGCAGCCCGGGGATTCTTCCTGATGCCCCAAAGATGCCTGCAATCCCCGAACTTCCAGATTTCCCTGAAGTCCCCCATATTTCCGATCTTTTTAAAGGGAAAAAGGATGCATCCAAAGAAACCACCTCGAAGGAAGAAGATGGCGGAAAAAAAGCAGAACCTGCCCAAGACGCTGATCCTGCAGCGGCTCCCCTTCCGGAAAAGATCAAGGCCGGAGGAGAAGACTATCCCCTGACCCAAAGCATCGCCGACGAAGCAAACCGCGGCGCATTGCTTTCAAAAAGCCGCACTCCCTCTCTGGGAAACAACAGCAAGGTAGGTTCTCTGGTCTCCCTGCTTCCTCAGCCGGATCCTCTCCTTACCTACGACGGCATCGCCCTGGAAACCAAGGAAGATCCCTTTGTTCTTCACATTTACTATGCCCTCCCAAAGGATAAGGCCCATGCGGATCTAAGTAAAAAATCCGCAGATGTCTTCTTCTCCAACGCCGTCTATCTCTTTGCGACGGTGGAAAACATGGACAAATGCGAATTTCATATGACAAACGCAGAAGGAGATTCTGTTGTGAAATATAGCAGAAGCGATCTGGAAAAGCTTTTCGAGGGACCGCTGTTCCCTTATTCGGAAACCCCGGAATCTCTGGCTGCATTGGATACCAAGGTTGATGCCTACCTGGAGTTTTTGGGGCTGGCAAAGACTTACTGATCTTTTCGCATTCCTTCTCCGGAAAATATTTTTCCAAGGTCCTCCCCTGTCAGTTCCCGTTTAAAAAAAGTGCCATAGAATTCTCTGGTTTTTGCGTCCAGATCCAGGTCTTTGTATTCCTCCGGGTAAGCCAGTTTTCCCAACCAGTAAATGGCAAGAGGGGTTTCCACCGATCCCGGATGCCCCCATCGGGAAATCCCAATGGGCATTTGATAGACTTTCTTTTCCTTTACCGCCTGAAGCTCGGCCCATTTGCTGTCTTCCAGCATATAGTTTGCCACTCCCGGTTCATTGCAGATGATCAGTTCCGGGTCCCAAAGGTAGATCTGCTCCAGATTGGCATAGGTCTTTCCCTCCAACGCTCCAAGCTCCTGCCCTACCGATACGTTCTCCACGCCCACAAGTTCTATCCACTGGGCGGGCAGGGTATTCTGCATATCCGTCCGGGTGGCCTCATTGATGGAATGGTACACTCTTACCTTCCTGCCCTTCTCTATCAGTTCCTTTTTACTGCCTGCAAAATCAACCGCTTCCTGAAAAAACGCTTCGTATTCCCCGGCCTTTTTCAGAGCGTCTCCGCCGCAGATCTCTCCCACCACCGCAACGGCTTTGCGCTGCTGTTCTATGGTGTTGGAATCAATGACCACAACTGGCAGGTCAAAGGCTTCCAGTTTTTTCATTTCTTCCGTGGTTTCGTAGGTGCTTTCTCTTATAAAAACCACATCCGGTTCGGTCTTCACAAGTTCCTCAATGTTAATGGAACCCTCGGTATAAGGCACTGCAGCATCCAAAATGGAAGGGTACATCTCGGTTAAAAGAAGGTCCCTTTGCAAGCCGTTTACCACGGCTACGATTTTATCTGCCTGCCCCAGCAAGGCTGTAACATGGCCGGAAAAAGCATACAGGCAAGCAATGCGATCCACCCTTTGGGGGACCTCCACTTCTCTTCCCACGCAATCAACAATGACCCTTGTTTCCTTTTCCTTCAGATCTGCAGCTGCTTCAGAAGTTCCGCAGGAAGCAAAGCTGAAGAGAATGCACAACAAAAGCAAATATACACAAAGCCTTCTTTTCTTTGTCATGATTCATTTTCCCCTTCTCCCAGCCCAAGGAAGCAAATCTGTTTTATGGTCCTTCCTTTTTCATCGACGGATTCCAGCAATTTGCTTCGGACTTTATATAAGGCAGAAATGTTTTCTGCACAGATCAGCTCTTCTCCTGCCCCAAGAGCCAGAAATTTTCCCTCCCGCATCAGTGCCCCGAAAACCGGCAGGCCCTTATTCACAAGATATAAGACCTGATTGGGATAATGGGTGGTCATGATGACGGTAAGATTCTTTTTTTCAACCAGTTCTCCCAGCCGGTCAAGGACCAGCAGTTCGTTGTAACTGTCTAAATGAGAGGTGGGCTCATCCAGGACCACCACGGGGGACTGCTGGGCAAGAGCTCTGGCCAGAAGGACCAGCTGCCCTTCTCCTCCGGAAAGCTGGGCATAGGGTCGGTCCCCAAGGTGTTGGATTCCTATGGCCTCCAAAGCTTCCTCCGCAATTTCCACGTCTGCGGCTTTGGGAGAGCTGTAGGAAGGCGTATAAGGTGCCCGGCCCATCAAAACCATTTCCCGAACGGTAAACAGAAATGCTTTTTTATGGCTTTGAGGCACATACGCTATTTTTTTTGCCATTTCTGAAGGGGACAGGTTTTCAATGGCCAGGCCATCCACAAAAACCCTCCCGCTTTGGGGTTTGTGAAGACCCAGAATACAGTTTAAAAGGGTGGTTTTCCCGCAGCCGTTAGGACCGAGGAGGGTAAACATCTGCCCCTGCTGTACTTCCAGATCCAGCGTATCAAACACCCTGCTTTTTCCGTATGCTGCACCAAGGGCCTTTACTTCAATAGCCGGAATGGTCATCCTATCCCTCCTCCCTTGGTTTTCTTCAAAAGATAAATGAAGAAGGGGCCTCCCAAAATGGCAGTTATGATTCCCAAGGGAATCTCTGAGCCGGTAAGGGTCCTGGCGATGGTATCCACAATGACAAGAAAGGCTCCGCCAAAACAACTGCTGGCGGGCACGATGATTTTGTTGTCACTGCCAAACAGCATTCTGCAAATGTGGGGAATGATCAGACCCACCCAGCCAATGATGCCGCTGATGCAGACCGCTCCCGCCGTTGCCAAGGTAGCACAGGCAATGATGAGCCCTTTTGTAAGGGGAACATTGACACCCAAGGCCTGGGCCTCCTGATCCCCCATAGAAAGGACGTTCAAACGCCAACGGAACAGCCACAGGCCCCCAAGGCCGATGAGCATGGGAATTGCCGCTGCAAAAACAACCCCGCTGCTGATGGACGCCAGGCTTCCCATCAACCAAAAGGTGATGGCCGGGAGCTGATCATAAGGATCCGCAACATACTTCAGGAAGGATAAAAGAGCCGAGAAGATGGAAGACACCACCACGCCGCCAAGAACCAGCATGACGGTAGAAGTTGTTCTGTAGACCTTTCCGACGAGATAACTCATGCTGACGGCAAGACACCCAAAGAGAAAGGCAAACGCAAAGACTTCATTGCCCCGTCCAAATAAAATAATGGCAAGAGCCGCTCCAAACCCTGCGCCGGAACTGACCCCAAGGATCCCGGAATTGACCAGAGGATTGCAAAAAAGCCCCTGAAAGGCCGCACCGCTGGCAGCCAGAGACGCTCCCACCAAAAGCCCGATAAAAGCCCGGGGCAAACGGATCTCCCGAATGATCAGGGCAGTCTGAGGATCTACCCCTGTGTCTGTCCCGAAAACCAAACCCTGCAAAACAGAGAGCATGTCTCCCGGAGACACCTGGATCCGACCCAAAAGCAGGGTTCCCAGTGCGCAAAAAAGGGGTATTAAGAATAATGGCGCGTACAGCGTTTTGAAATGTTTCTTCATATTTCCTTTTTCTTTTCGTCTTTCTTTTTCGGGCTTATTTTTTTCTTACAGCTTTTATTCTTCTTATATACAAAAATCCTGCCCCCAAAAGTACGGCTATGGGCAACAGTACCATCCAGGGATCTATGTCTCCACTGTTTTCTTTCTTTTCCCTCTCTTCATCAGGGTTTTTGTCTTCATCCACCGCTTCTGCCTCGGCAAGAGAATTCCCCTCCTCTATGGCAGATGCTGAAACCGAGGGATCTTCACTCGCAGCTGCGACTTCCCCTTGAAGGGGATTCGGCGACGCTTCGGAGGAGGATGGCGCCGTTATTGTGCCTTCTTCCGTGGTTTTCTCTTCCTGCAGGTTTTCCTTCATGGTTCGAAAAACAAGCTGCTGGACGCCCTCCGGTTTTGCCCCGCTCTTGGCTGTAAGCTTGTCGCTGACAGTAACCACATACTGGGTACCTGCCTTTAAAGGTTCGGCAGGAGTAATATAAATATTCCGTTTTTCCGTAGGTTCTACCTGGTCATCTGGAAAGTAGAGGCTTATCTTTACCGGATTGCCTTTAATATCTGTCATGCTGAAGCAGCTGCTGTTGTTTTCCTTCACGGTAAAATTCACTACATTTTTGCTGAAACTCAGGCGGATGGTGGGGGTAAGGGAGGCCACTTCATCCCCATATACCGGGTCTGTTTCTTCCAGTTTGAGTGGGTCATCCCTGTTCGCTCCATCGTTTTCCCCATTCTCTGCAAAGGCAAAAGCCGTGGTCATTTGCAGCACAAACAGGAGCAGGCAAAACGACAACATTTTTCTTATTCTTTTTTTCTTGCTGGTTCCATCTTTCATTTGTTCTGAATTTTCCTCTATAACCCACAATACAGGAGGGGACTCCTCCTGTATTGCAGTAATGGGTACTGACATGTTTCTATTTTACCATGGCCTTGATAAAGGCGGTGACCATGGCCGAAGTTTCTGCTCTTGTGGCATAACCCGCAGGATCAAAGGTGCCGTTTCCCTTGCCGCTTATGATCCCGGCTTGCTGCATTTCATATACGGATGATTTGGCGTATTCGGAAATCCTGCTGTCATCCGAAAAAGAAGTTTTTTGCTTTGTGGCCTCTAGTTCGAGGGAAAGGGCATCCGCCATGCGGGCAAGGATCACAGCCATGTCCTGTCTGGTGATGGCATCGCCGCTTCCAAACCGACCGTTGCCGACTCCTTTGATGACCCCGTTGGCAGCGGCCCAGTTCACCGAGGCGCCGTACCAGGCTCCCGCAGGCACATCACTGTACCCTGCAGAGGCGGAAGCCGACGCATCGATGTCATCCATGGCGCCCACCAGCATTTTGACGAACTCCGCTCTGGTAACGGTCTTTTGGGGAGCAAAAGTATCCTGGGAAACCCCGGATACGATGCCCCTCACTGCCAGAAAGTCAATGCTCTCTGCCGCCCAGTGTCCCTTTACATCCGAAAAGCTCACTGTTTTCTGTCCTGTGCTGAACACGCTGAAGCCCTTTGTCAGAGCATACATTTTTCCATTTTCGATAAAGGCATTCTTCATAATGGTTCCGTTATGCAAAACCACATTGTTCTGGGTATTGACCACAGGAAGAACCAGGGAAACCCTTCCCCGAAGGGTTCGAACCGCTCCGGTATTGTCCGTCAAAGTAACTTCAAAGCTGTCCTCTTCTCCGGTCTTTTTCACATTGAGGGAAATATCCCCCTTTGTCTGTGCCAAAACTTCTCGGGGAATAACCACTTCTCCAAGGGGGGTATTGTAAACCACCTGATCTACCTTTTCTTTCAGGCTTTCCACCTGAGAAGACGACAAGGCCAGAGCCAGTTCCTGGATTCCTCCGGAAACATTTTTCAGATCCTCTTCCGAAACACCCAGGGTCAAAACATTTTTCTGCCCCTCCGCGACTTTCTTTAAAGACTCTGTGATCTGGGCATCGCTGGGAGAAACCGTTCCCCGGTCTCCCTGGATCACAGGAGCTGCAGCCAAAGTGATGCTGTTTTCCTGTTTGGGAGTATCTGTTCCTGTGGGGGTGGTGGTTCCTGTGGTTGCCCCCGTCCCGGAGCCCGATCCACCGGAGGTTGCTGTTTTAAAGTACACGGTTTGATCTGCAAGCAAGGAAGCACTGCTGTTGCTGGAAAGGTCTCCGCTTATGACCATGCGATAAATGGTGCCTGCAACCAAAGCCTCATTCAAATCGATATAAATAATATCCTTCGCCTCTGCACTGGAAACCGTTCCGGCAAGCTCGGTATAATTTACACTGGTATCTCCGCCACTGGAGATCAGGTCAACATCAATGTCAACTTTCGTTGTTCCGCTTTCTCCTTTGTACAGGCGGAAGCAATCCTGGTTCTTAATGTTCACGCCCAGATTCTTTAAGTCCGCATCGGCATTCTTGTTGTTGAAATAGTTAACATTTTTGGAAAAAACCATTCCCAACTCTGTAGTCCCTGCAGAAATCAGTCGGGGTGTTTCTCCCTGTAAATACCCGGGGGCGGTAAAGCCCAATAACTCAAAGGCTTCATTTTCGGAAGCATTGATGTCTGCCTGAGATCTCAATGTGTATTCCAGCCTCTGTGTTCCATCTACGCTGATCCTTAATTTCTTTCCCACATTGCTGGACGCAGAAGGCACATTGAACCCGGCCTTGAAATATCCGTTGCTGTCGGTCACCACCTGAGCCGTATAGAACGGCACATTGTTTCCGATCTTTGCTTCTACAAGCAAGCCTGTCTCAGGCATTCCTAAGCCAAAGCTTTCCAGTCTGCCATAGACCACCATCACTGAGCCCGGCGCATAATTCGCCGCCGCCCCATTTGTGGTAATGCGAACACTGTCATCCGAGGCAAAAGCAGAAATCCCAAAACTTCCGAAAAGTACCGCCAAGGTGAGAACAAACAAGAGGAAGGATTTTGTCGTTGCTTTTCTGTTCATTTTTCTGATTCCCTTCCCTTATTCTGCGTCAAACGCCATGTGTACAGGGGCGCTCATGAAACGACCAGCGGCGTCTAAAAGGTAAACATCAAAATAAATTTTTTCAGAATCATTTGCGGGAACGGTGTATTCAAACTCCACCGTCTGCGTTGCGCCGGCGTTCACCCCAATATCTTCCGCCACCGTACGGCTGGCATCTCCGCCATAGAACAACGTCGTTCCCTTTCCGCTCCGTGCAACAAAGACCACGTCTGCCGTCAGGAGCCCCGCCTGGGGATTGGCAATTGCCGCCTTCACTACATATGTTTTGCCCGCCTCTACTTTGATTGCCGCCGCAGAAGTCACTTTGTCCAAGACCTGCAATGCAGGTGCAGCACAATCCACAGTGCGGAAAGTGAAAGAACGGTTCCCGTAGATATTTGAGCCATCAACAGTTCTCTGCAACTGGTCTGACAGAGAAAGTTCATAGGTCTTTCCGTATTCCAAAGAAGCCTGGGGAACAATGCGGATGGCTTTGTCTGAATTGATCAGGCTGACTGTAACAGGCACTGCCGAAGGCACGATTCCCGGGCCTGTGGTGCTGAGAGTGGCCGGGGCCACAAGCGTGGCAAAATGCGCCGCGTCCACGGCATATTCAAACCCTGCATATAAGGCGGCACCGGAAGTGCTTACTCCGTAAGTTTTTCCAAGAAAAGCCCCTTCAAAGCTCACATCTTCAGTAAGAGTCAAAAAGTCCGTGGAAAGATTTCCTGCTGCATCCAAAGCTTTCACGGTAAAGGTATAGGAATGGCCGGAGGCCAAGCCTGTGGCTGTAGTGGTCAAAGCCGAAGTTGTGACAATGGGTGCCCCATCCTGATAAACGACATACTCTTCGGCAACCCCCGCACCATCTGTAGCTGCACTCCAGTTCAGCGTGATGCTGTTTTCTGTTTTCGTGGAAGTGAGAGACCCAGAAGTCCAACTGGGAGGAGTGGTATCCGGAGCCGCACCGTCGTTGGTGGAGATGTAATAATAAATGAAGGAACCAATACTCTTCCCGCTGTCTATTTTCTTAATTTCCGTGCCGTCGACAGCAAGGACATACAAAGCACTGGCAGTAATTGCGGAAGAACTGGCAGTCACATACACATTTGTATCTTTCACCACGTTTCCATCACAGGGTGTTCCATCTTGCTCCGTAATAGCAACGGTAATTGCGGTACCGGAAGTTTCTCCCAGGTTGTTCACCTTATAAAGCTTAATATTGCTTTCTGTCACACAGGGAATCGTATTGATGCCGGAAAATCGCAGGGTAAATTGCATGTTGGAATGGGGTGAAACGGCATCTGTCACAGTGTTCACACAAATCCCACCAGCAGTGGAAGTGACCGTAGATACCGGGTCCATGAGATTAACGGTGATGCCTCCCGTCCCCTGAGGCGTTCCCGCCATAACAGGAGTGGCGCTGAAAAGTAACATTGCCACCAATAAAAAAGAAAGGATCATTCTGTGTTTTTTCATTTACATTTCCTCCTGAAAAAATAAGCCCCTTGCCGGATGGCAAAGGGCTGTTCAAACAGTTCCAATGATATTGAAATCTCAGCTTCCTTTCCAAATACGGGAGGCATGTTCATTTCTAAACCTGCCCATTGGTCGACTTCCATGGCTTTTTGACTTTAGGAAAACCGACTCGGAATACGCTATTCAATTGTTTTCTTCGATTATCATAGCATACCGCCAACATGAACTCAACGAAAAAAAGTTTTTTGGGGAAAGGATTTCAGCTTGGCAAGGAGCTGGCAAAGAGTTTGTTAAAATAAAAGCAATTCGACTTTCCAAAACTTCCCTTCTATGGTAAACTAAAAGAGCAGTTATATTTTACTACACAAAGAGAAAGGATTGCTATCATGGACGAAAATCAGACTCAACCCTTATATCAAGCCGATCCCAACCCTGCAGGAATCCCCGCTGAAATCAGACGCTGGAACTGGGGAGCATTTTACTTCAATATGATGTGGGGCATCGGACACCGCACCTATCTGCCCCTTTTGGTCCTGATCCCTATTTTTAACCTTGTTTGGATCTTCATTTGCGGAGCAAAAGGCAACGAATGGGCCTGGAAGGCAGGAAATTACTCCAGCGCAGAGGAATTCCTGAAGATGCAGTCTACCTGGAATCGTGCGGGTTTTGTGGGCTTCATTATTTCCGTTGTCGGCGTTGCTATCTACGTCATCTTCTTTGCCAGCGCTATGGCGGGGATGATCGCCATGATGGGCGGAGGCATGGGCCCCGGAATGGGTTCTGGCTACGGCTTTTAAGGTTTCACAGCAAAGCCTGTGCTGATGCCCGGATAAAACAAAATCAGGGAGACTTTATACAGGAAGCCGTCTCAGCATGATTGAACAAATCATGCTGAGACGGCCTTTTTCAATGAATGAATGGCAAGGTCTTGTATGTTCTTGGGCTGTCTATTCCGGATCGCTTTAAGCGTGTCGGTGGGGTTGTGCCGCCACAAGATTTAGTGAAGAATCCTACTCCTGACTTCTCCGCCGAAACAGAAAGGTTGTTTTTTAAAGGCTTTCATTAATTTGAACTACCCTAAATCGCGTTGACGGTTGTGACGGAAATGGATTCGCCAAAAATTTTTCATTTTACCCTACTCCGAAGCTCTACGGTGGCCAAGAGGAGTAGGTATTCCAAAAGGTTTTTGCAAAAATCCATTTTGGATTTTTGTCGCTGGCGAAGAGGGGTGGGGTCGCCGGCGTTATTTATCGGAGATAACTACTTCGGACTTTTTCGCCAAGTCGACAAGGTGTGATTTTGAAGACTTTTTCAAATTTGCCCTACTCCACCAATCAACGCCTCCGCACAGCGCATGCCATCCACCGCCGCCGAGGTGATGCCGCCGGCATATCCGGCCCCCTCTCCGCAGGGATATAAGCCGGAAAGCCCCAGGGAAACCCTGTCTTCACCTCGAAGGATCCGGACGGGGGAAGAGCTTCTGGTTTCGGGGGCGGTGAGGACGGCGTCCGCCGCCGCAAAACATCGCAGTTTTCTATCAAGCAGGGGTATGGCCGCTGCGATGGTGTCTGTGATTTTTTTGGGCAGAACGGTCCGGATGTCCCCCCAGACAACGCCAGGAAGATATGTAGGATGAAGTCCCCTCGGACCTTTGCTCGGTTTTTTCGCCAAAAAGTCTCCTACTAATTGCACCATTGCCTTGTAAGTATTGCCCCCCGCAGAGAATGCGGCCCGTTCGATCTCACGCTGCCAATACATGCCGCCAAGTACGCTTTTGTCCGGAAAATCCTCGGGATGAAGGGTGACAAGCAACGCCGCATTTGCATTTTTGCCGGCCCGGGCCGCTAAGCTCATGCCGTTGGTAACCACCCCGCCCTCTTCCGAAGAAGCCGCCACCACATATCCGCCGGGGCACATGCAGAAGGTATAGGCGGAACCCCCATCCGGCAGCTGGCAGGCCAGCTTGTAATCCGCTGCTGGAAGAGCCTCCGGGGACTTCCCATACTGTATATCGTCTATCGCCTTTTGACTATGTTCGATTCGGACCCCCATGGAGAAAGGTTTGGGTTCCATGGGAATTGCAAGCTCATTGAGGATTTCAAAAGTATCCCTGGCACTGTGTCCAATGGCAAGAATCAGTTTTTCGCAGGGCAGAGTATACTTTCCTTCAGGAGCTTCTACCTCGATTCTTCTCAGCGCCTTCCGCTTTTCCATTTCCCCTTCGCCTTCTGTAATTTCTGCGGCGAATCCCACCAGCTTATGCCCGAAGCGCACTTCCCCACCGGCTTTGAGAACTCTCTCCCGCAGGTTTTTTACCACATCCATGAGAACATCCGTCCCGATATGGGGTTTCGCATCATAGGCGATGTTTGGGGGCGCCCCCGCTTTTACAAACTGCTCCAGCACCCACTGGATCCGAGGGTCCTTCGTACCGGTATTGAGCTTGCCATCCGAAAAGGTGCCGGCTCCGCCTTCGCCAAACTGGACATTGCATTCCGGATCCAGCACGCCCTTTTTCCAAAAAGCATCTACCTTTTTCTTTCTCTCGGCAACCTCTCCTCCCCGCTCCAGCACGATGGGCGAAAGTCCGGCTTCCGCCAGAACCACGGCGGCAAACATTCCCGCAGGTCCAAATCCCACCACCACCGGACGAGGGCGGCCTTCCTGCCCTTCTGCTTTGGGGATCTCATACACAAAGCGCTCCGAAAGGGTTGCATCTTTGTTCTTCGCATGCAAAAGCACACGGCTCTCCTCATCCTTCGTGGAAACCTCCACGGTGTAAATGTAATGGATATCCTTGTTTTTTCTCGCATCAAGGGATTTTTTGCGGATCACCAAATCAGTGATTTCAGAGGCATCAATCCGCAGCCCCTGGGCCGCTTTTTGGCGCAGTGCGGTTTCTTCCTCCCTCAAGGAGAGACAGAGGTTTCGTATTTGTATCATGATGTTCCTTTCGCAACGCGTGACTGTTGGGATTCTTTCTCTTCGTGGTGCTTTTCCTTTGATTATATCATCTTTCTTCTTTCCAGCGAAAATAAAGTCGCTTGCCTTCTTGACAGGGGCGGTTTACTGCGATAAACTTGGTTTATTATAGTAAACCCATATGGTTTGAAAAGGAGACAACATGGAACCCTATAAATTGGCGGAGGGGGAATACCGTTTTGCGGATCTGGTCTGGGAGCAGGAACCCATCAACTCCACGCAGCTTGCAAAACTCTCCCGGGAGCGCCTGGGCTGGCAAAAAGCCACCACTTACACCGTACTTCGAAAGCTTTGCGATCGGGGCATCCTGAAAAATGAAAACGCCCTTGTGACCTCCCTTGTAAAAAAAGAGCAGGTGCAGAAATTCGAAAGCGAAGCCCTTCTGGAAAAAAGCTTTGATAACTCCCTGCCCGCCTTTATTGCGGCTTTTTTGAAAGACAAGAAGCTGAACAAATCCGAAGCGGAGGAGATCCAAAAAATGATCGAGGAGGCCTGCAATGAACATCGTTGAAACCTTTTTCCTGAAAATTGTGAGCATGAGCCTGGGGGCTTCTCTTGTGGTTGCGGTGGTTTTGATCCTGCGGCTTTTCATGAAACCCCTGCCCAAAATTTACTCCTACTGCCTTTGGCTCATTGTTTTTCTGCGTTTTTTGTGCCCCTTCACCATACAGTCGGCCCTTGCCTTGATCCCTGTAAAGACCGATGCTATCATTTATAAGGGAATTGTCGCCCCGACACCCTATGTGAACACCGGTATCCGGCCCCTGGACAGCGCCGTGGTGCAATCCCTATCTGAAAACAGCGCACCGGTACCTTATGCCAGCGCTGACCCCATGCAGGTCTACATTGCCCTGGGGGCTTTTGTCTGGAGCACGGTGGTGATCCTGGCCCTTTCCTATGCTGTCTTTAGTTTTTTCCGCTTAAAAATGAAGCTCCAAACCGCCACCCTGGTATCTCCCGGCATCTACGAAACCCACCGGATCCGAAGCCCTTTTTTGCTGGGGATCCTGCGCCCCAGGATCTATCTGCCCCTGGGACAAAGCCATGTGGAACGGGATTATGTGATCCGACACGAACTGGCGCATTTGAAGCGAAAAGACCATCTGGTCAAACCCCTGGCATTCTTTGCCGTTGCGCTGCATTGGTTCAACCCCCTTGCCTGGCTGAGTTTTTATCTCATGACAAAAGACATGGAAATGGCCGTGGACGAAAAGGTGATGCAAAGCGCAGCAGAAGACATCCGCGGGGAATATTCGAATTCCTTATTGTCCCTTTCCATGAAACAAAGCGGCCTGCTGGTGCCCCTGGCTTTTGGGGAAAGCAACACCAAAGCCCGCATCAAAAATATCCTGTCCTTCCGAAAACCTTCCGGCTGGATCTGCGCCATGGCAACAGTACTGATCCTTGCGGCTGCCGTTACCCTCCTTACTACTTCCCTGGATAATCCAAAGGACGAAAAAAAGGAAGCTAACGCCTCCCAAACCCAAATCCTTGCCGACGAAGAAGCCCGTCTGGCTTTTCTCTCAGAAAACCGCACCCCCTACATCGGGAACAACAGCAGGGTCATAGATCTTGTATGGTCTTTGCCTGAGCCGGATCCCCTTCTCACATACGAAAGCATTTCACTGGAAACGGATGCCGAGCCTTACGGCCTTACTGTCTATTACACCCTGAAACCCGGAAAAACCTATGCCGACCTTGGCAGCAAGGCCGACAGTGTTCTTTTTTCCAACGCCGTCCTCCTTTTTGCCACCATCGAAAACATGGACAGCTGCAGCTTTCAGATAAATTATGAGGATACTAGTTCCAGTATCGTCTATGAACGAGAACGGATGGAAGAACTCTTCGAAGAACCTCTGTACCCTTGTTCCGAGACTCCCGAAAAGCTGGCCGCATTGCATTCAAAAATAAAGGATTATCTGGATTTTTTGAGTGATATCAAGTCCAGCGTGCCGGAAAACGACAACTTTATGGAACGGCTGCAAAGCGTGAGCGTCGAAGACCTTAAGGCCGGAAAAACAACAGACGAAGCGGGCTGGGAAACGGGAATCTCCCTGCTGGCGGAACTGCCGGCGGAGGACATTACGGTTTATGGCTACAATGGGGATGACTACCCCGGCCGGGGCGTGATCATTGAGAAAGACAAAACCCTGAGCTGTTTTGATATCAGCTATCACGACCCGGAAAACTTTCCTACCCGCCTATACTCTTATGATTACGACAAGGACGGCAGCAAAGAACTGGCTATGGCCATCTATTATGGCGGAGGCACCGGGGTTTCGGTAGAACAGCTTTTTGTCTTTGAAAATGAAACTGACGGCACCCTGGTGGCGCACAGTTTTTCGGATATCGACTATGTTTCGAAGATCAAGGCAAGGATAAGCTATCAAGTCGCTGAGGACGGGAACACCATCACCCTCTTTGACGGTGATAAAAAGCTGCAGACAGGGGATCTTTCCTGGCTCAAAAAAGAAGACGGCAAAGTCAACGACATTTGCTACGGCGACATCGTTCACTTTGAAATCGGAAAGAACCTGAACCTGCACATCGCTCCCGGCCTGCAGGTGGGCGACTGGGCCTCACTGCAATACGAAGGTTTGGAAGAACTTATTGCTTCTGTGGTTTATCATAGTGATGGGAGTTTTTCGATAGAAAACATTCGGTGAAATAAAAAATCGCAGGCCCGGGGCCTGCGATGCTTTTTTTGCCAAATTAACTTGTAATGTAATCGTATAGTTCTTCCTTCACAGGCACATCCAGCCGATATTGTATCTCCACGGCATTTGTATCTGTGTTTTTCATTTTGAAAGGCTTTGGACTTCCTACTGCCCTTATTTTCCCAAGGAAATAAAACTCTTTTGAGATTTTATCGTCCTTGTTTTTTCTGACAAAGAGAGTCATTTCCACTCCATTTTCTTCCGCCTGATAGGCTTGTACCACATCTTCTGATTCAGGAGTTCTGTTTGATTTTGAGATGGCAATTAATTCTGAGGGGGAGAGGAATTTGTCTTCGTAGTTGATGGTATCGTTGATATCCTCTGATTTTTCATAGTTGATAAACACCGGGTAAGTCTTTGTTTTTTTATCAAACTTATAGCCACCGATATTTAATGCCACTTCTGCCTTCTCCCATTCCAGCAAGCGACAGACGTCTTCATAAGTGTATTTCTGATACAAGTGGAAACTTGTTCCATTGTAGGGCTTTCCGTAATATTTTTGATTTCTTTCCAGCCCAAAATCAAGCAAGTCCTCAAGGGTTTTCCTAAATGCCTCATCCTGGAGCATTTTCTCATATTTCGCGCTTATCTTATATTCGCTTTTGCCTTC
>Ga0302242_1000244_pt1 | contig 59181 bp, 56 predicted proteins | sample AAG_UR_Lys_MG_FD_193510 | JGI IMG/M metagenome (GOLD analysis project Ga0302242, IMG submission 193510) | Enriched activated sludge microbial communities from anaerobic digester in WTTP, New Holstein, Wisconsin, United States - AAG_UR_Lys | ecosystem: Engineered > Bioreactor > Anaerobic >...
GTGATTTCGTTTGTGCTCGCTGCCGCACTTGTGGTTACCGGCAGTTTCAGCGGGTTTTCTGCGGTATACGCAGGGGCCCCCCAAGTGGCAGTGGATGAGGCCATGTATGTGAATCTGGATCCTTATGGAGCCATTGAAGATGCCAGTCTGGTCAAAGGCTGTACATTGAACGGCGTCCGGAATTTCAAAGACTTCGGCGACTATAAGAACGTGACCAACATGTCCAGTTATGACAAACCCGTGATAGAGAAGGACGGGGTCAGTTTTTCCCTGAAGGATCAGGATCTTTCCTCCCGATTCTATTTCAACTGCCAATTAAAGAAAAAAAATCTGGAACTGCCGTGGAACTTTGATATTTCCTATAAACTCAACGGGGTTTCCGTGACCCCTGAAGAAATCGCCGGGGCATCGGGATTGGTCGAGATCGACATTGCGGTGACTCCAAATCCCAAGGCGAAGGAATATTACAGAAACAATATGCTTCTCCAGGTGGGGACCGTGGTAGATATGGAAGAAGCCTACAGCCTGGAAGCTCCCGGATCCCAGCTACAATCTGCAGGGACGTATAAGGCGGTTCTTTTTGCAGCACTTCCCGGGGAGAAAACAGAGTATGCCATCCGCATCGGCACAGATTCCTTTTCCTCAGCGGGAATCACCATGATGATGATCCCGGGGACCTTGGAACAACTGCAGCAGATCAAAGATCTGAAAGAAGCGAAAGATACCCTGCAGGAATCCGGGGATGCTGTCTACTACGCCCTGAATGACATGCTCACCACCATGCAGAGTATGAAGATGGGAATCACCGCCCTGGAGGCAGGAACCGCCGGCCTGGAGGACGCCAGAAGCACCTTCAGCGGGGGACGGGATGAGCTTTCCACCTACAGTGACCAGGCCCTGAAGGATCTGAAGGCTGTCAATGGGCAGCTGAAAGATATGATTCCTTATTTTGAAACGGCACAAAAAATGAATGATGCGCTCATCGGCGATATCGGAGGGATCCTTTCTTCCCTGGAAGACCTGGAAGATCCTCTGGATGACACAAAAAGCGCCGTTTCTTCCCTGAATGCCGAGTTGAGTTCTCTGCAGACCATGCTCACAAAACTGAATACACAGATCAAAACCAACCTGACAAATCTGAGTGCCACGGTAGCAGATCCTGCAACTACCAATTTTGACAAGGTCAGTCTTCAGGGGGATGCGGCGGTGGCTACCATACTTTCTTCCTACGAAGGGAACATGGAACAGCTTTTAAAAAGTTCTGTAGCCCTTGGAAAATCAAGCATCGATATCATCAATGTCACAAAAGAACTTACCGGAGAAGCGGATGACCTCAACGATACCCTCCATGAATACCGGGACGATGTCAATTCCATGATCAAGGATTGCGGAGAAATGACCACTTTGTTAAACAGCAGCCTGGACAGCACGATCTTATTTCTGAGCTATTCCCGTACCTTGCTGAAAGAAAGCGGGGACAAACTGGATGCTGCTTCTGCGACGACTTTGTCCGGAATGGCGGATATTCTGGATAAGACTCTGCTTGGGATGAAAAGCATCGATTCCATGAAGCGTGCCAATCAGAGCATCAAGAGCACCATCGATGATGAGCTGGATTCCATCGAGGAGGAAAACCAATTCATCAATCTGGATGCGGAAGCTCCGCTGATTTCCTTCACCTCTGATAAAAATCCGGCACCGCAGAGTGTACAAATCATCTTAAAAACTCCGGAAATTGATGGAGAAACGGCTGAAGATGACACTGCCGATCTGGAGCCGCAAAAGGAGGACCTTGGATTTTTGGAGCGCCTTGTGGCGATTTTCCGTAAGATATTTTCCGTATTTCATTGATTTTCAATCCTTGACAGTTTAACAAAAGATGAATATAATCGATTTAGTTAGATTCAGTTTGGTTTAGTTTGCTAAAAAAGGTTTTAGACTAAATCAAACAGAAATAATCAGTACACTAACAGGAAGAAGGGCAGAACATGAAAAAAGCAAGTTTGTTTTTAGCCGTGCTGATGATTTTTGCAATGGCATTCACCGGCTGCAAGAAAGCAGAAGAGACAGTGCAGGCCCCTGAACAGGAGCCCCTGGCTTATGAGGGCCAAACATTGACGGTACACAGCGGTGCAGGGCTCAGCAAAGCAATGGATGAGATGGGAACTGCATTTACAGAAAAGTATGGCGCAGAGATCCGATTCAATTATGCCGGCTGTGCGCAGTTGCTCAGCCAGATGGAACTGAGCCAGGAAGGGGATGTCTTTGTAGGTGGTTCCCTGAATGACATGGACATCGCCAAGGAGAAGGGTTTCACCGATTCTTTCATCGAGATCGCCTACCACATTCCGGCTATCGCCGTCCCCAAAGGAAATCCGGCAGGAATCACCGCCCTTGAGGATCTGGCAAAGCCTGGTGTGAAGTTGATCCTTGGAGATGAGGAATCCAATGCTATCGGGAAAAAAGGCGCAAAAATCTTTGAGAAAAACAAGATGAAAGACGCAGTGGCTGCAAACGTAGTTGCCAGAGATGCTACGGTAAATGAAATTGTGACTCATATCGCCATGAAAGAAGGGGATGCGGGTTTGATCTGGGAAGACAACGGCTACGGTTCTGAAGAAATCGAAGTGATTTCCATACCGGAAGAGCAAAATGCCATTGACAGAGTTCCTGTTTGTGTTTTAAGCTTTACAGAGAAAACAGAGCTGGCTCAGATATTTGTGGATTTTGTCGCTTCGGAAGAAGGGAAGACCATCCTCAAAAATCATGGGTTCAAACCCATAGAGGAATAGAATGAAAAAAAAATTTCATAAACTTGGGAATAAGGCTTTTCAAAGCCTTATTCTTCTTTCTGCCATAGTCTTGTCCTTGTTCTTTCTCATTGCATTAGGCAATGTAGTTTGGAGAGGGCTGGAAACATTCCCCGATCTTTTGATGAATCCTGAGATTGGTTTTGCCGTCCGGCTCAGCCTCTTTACATCAATTACTGCTACTTTGATTTGTGTGTTGTTTGCTTTGCCTGCTGCGTATGGCCTGGAACGCTTTCGTATTCCGTTTCGCCGTTTTTTGACCGTTGTCCTTAATATACCCCTGTCCCTGCCGCCTCTGGTCTCCGGGGTGGCCTTGCTGTTGTTGCTGGGGAATACCGGGTTTGGAGAACAGCTTTCCCGTATTGGCCTGCAATTTGTTTTTTCCGTAAAAGGGATCGTTTTGGCTCAGTTTTTTATCATCACGCCGTACATGATTAAGGTTTTGCGCTCGGCCATTGCAGAAATCGATCCCAAACTGGAATTTGTGGCCAGAACTTTGGGCTGTTCCCAAAGGCAGGCTTTTTTTCGTGTGACCCTTCCTCTTTGTCGTAATGGTCTTTTCGCAGGGATCATCATAAGCTGGTCACGGGCCATAGGGGAATTCGGATGCAGCCTGATGATCGCCGGGGCAACACGTATGCATACAGAGACCCTTCCCGTTGCCCTTTATCTGAATATGTCTGTGGGGAACCTGAGCACAGCCATGGGGGCGGCGGTGTGTCTTATTCTGATTTCGGTGGTTTCTATGCTGATCTTTGAAACCAGCAGCAGTTTTCGAAAAAAACAGGGTCGGCTGGAATAGGTGGGTAAAATGATACAAATCAGTGATTTGACAAAAAAACTTGGGAGCTTTTGTTTGGAAGAGATAAACTTAAGCATCGAAAAGAACGAGTATTTTGTAGTTTTGGGACCTACCGGAACGGGAAAAACTGTTTTGCTGGAAACTTTGGCAGGAATGTACCGTCCGGATAAAGGGCACATTCATATTGGAGATCGGGATGTCACCTTTGCTCCTCCGGAAGACCGCCGCATGGGTTTTGTCTATCAGGACTATATGCTCTTCCCGCATCTTAGTGTCAGAGGCAATATTCTTTTTGGGGTGGACCACCGAAAGGTGCCCAAGGCCCGGCGTGAAAAAAAGCTTACAGAGATGGCAACGCTTCTTCGATTGGATGAATTGCTGGACAGCTATCCACAGACTCTTTCCGGAGGGGAACAGCAGCGAGTGGCGTTGGCCCGGGCACTTATCACCGATCCGGAAGTCCTTTTGCTGGACGAACCTCTCAGTGCCTTGGATCCTGCCAGCAAAGAAGTTTTTCAGGGGGAGCTGCAGCGTATCCACAAAGAAACTTCCACTACAATGATCCATATTACCCATGATTTCAATGAGGGGATGCTTCTTGCCGACAGGATGGCAGTGATGATGGACGGTAAGATTTTGGAAACGGGAAAACCTGCGGAAATTTTTCAGCGCCCTAAAACGGAAGCTGTGGCTGCCTTTGTCGGGATGCAGAACATTTATTGCGGGGAGGTCGTCACAAGAGGGGAAGGACAATACTTTTGCTCTGGTGCGTTGTCCCTTCGCGTTGCTACAGAATTTTCCGGGCCGGCCAAAGCTGCCATACGTCCTGAGGATATTATCTTTGCCAAACACAAAATCGAGAGCAGTGCGCAAAATATTTTGCGGGGGGAGATCCGGGAAATCATCCATGGGGGCACTTTCGCAAAGGTGATTTTAGATGTGGGAGAAACGCTGACGATTCTCATCACAAAACAGGCGCTCGAAGATATGGAACTGGAAAAAGGAAAAGAAGGCTGGGCAGTGTTTAAAACTGCGGCAGTCCATGTTTTTAAATAACAAGAAACAGGAGGAAAAAATGAGTTTTATTGATGCAAGAAAGGCCTTGCTTTCTTTGTTGGAAGAGAGGGAAGAGCTGAAGAAAAAAGAAGTGGTGATCAGCAGCAAGGCGCTGAAAAATGAGGAAGCAATCGGGAACCCGGACCGGCAGGATTTTCCGTTGCTGCGGGGAAAAGAAGTGCTGCTTCAGGCTGAGATCGACGGCTTTGTAGGGCAAGCGTTTACCAGTGATCCCATTGCCTATCAGGGAAGTATTTCAGACATGCTGCTGCTTCCCGAAGACAGACATGGCAACTATGCTTTGCTGGTAGCTTCCTTGAACGCTTTGATGAAAATGACGGGCAAAGCGGACCATACCATTCACTGCAAGAACAATGAACCGGAAGAATGTGCTGAAAAAGTATGTGAGGAAGTGTTAAAACGCCATGGTAAAGTGAAGATCGGTATTATTGGCTATCAGCCCTCTATCATCGAGAATTGCGCCCAGGTCTTCGGCCCGGAAAATGTTCTTGTTACGGATCTCAGTGAAGATAATGTCGGTGCGGTCCGCTACGGCGTGCGAATCCTTGATGGTATGGTGGATACTGAAAAATTGGTGGAATTTGCGGATGTGTTGCTGGCAACGGGGTCTGTTCTGGCAAACGGCACAGAGCTGGGGGTTTTGGACGCCATAGGAGACAAGCCTTTTTATTTCTTCGGTACCACCTGTGCAGGCTTAGCTGTATTGAACGGATTTTCCCGTATCTGTCCTTTGTCGAAATAGAGCAGGGCACAAATGTCTGAAACAAAAAAGGAGAAGAGACGAGCTTTATAACCCGTCTCTTTTTTTGCTTCTATTCTACGGCAGCTTCACTGGTCTTGCTGGGGGGCGCCATGCCGCCCGCTGGAGGTTCGGGACGGTCTCCACCCGTTCCACCTTCTGGAGGTTCCGGTCGTTCTCCTTCGGTTACACCCGCAGGGAGTTCAGGACGTTCTCCTGTGCCACCGGTAATCCCCTGGGGAGGTTCGCCTTCGGTGCCTGCAGGCTTATCCTGTTGTTTCCCCCCCATTCCTCCGGTGTTGCCTGTTACTGCGGTGCCATCCTGAGAGATCTTGGTAATGGTTTCAGAGACAGTAAGCTCTGTGAGCTCTGTATCCCCGGAAAGGAGGTTGTATGTTGCCCCGGTTTTCAGATCGCCAGAAGAGAAGAGGACAAACTGATAGTCTTTTTCCGGAGTAAAAGAGAGAATCGTCTTTCCCGTTTCATCCGTCAGGGAAGCGGATGTTCCTGCCTTTTGAAGGGTGGTGTAGTATATGCCTACAGAGACCTGGCTGGAATCCTTCGAAGGCATCTGGGCCATTCCGGAACTGCCTGCGATAAGAAGGGTCCCTCCCGTCACTTCACAGATTTTGTCATAATCGAGCGCCCCGTTTCCGTTGCCTGTAGGGCCGTTCACCTGCAACGTGCCGCCGCTTATGTAAATCGAGCCGTTGGAATCAATCCCGTCTCCATTAGCGTTCACATTGATATTTCCGCCGCTGATTTTGATGAAATAGTCTCCCTGTTCCGCAAAACTGTCTTTGGACGGAGCTTCTTCCGCCAGAGACGAACTGTCGTTGCCGCCGGCGGCGTTAAAACCATCATCTTTGGCGGTAAGGTCAATGGTGCCTCCTGCAACGGTTATGGTTCCGGCTTCCAACCCCTCGTAACTATCAGTAATTTTGAGGGTCCCTTTTTCCACCAAAAGGGAAGCATCTGCGTGAAGAGCATCATCCCCGGCAGCAATGGTAACTTTTGCCCCTGCTATTTTCATATTGGTGTTGGAATGCAATGCATCACCGGATGAAGTGACCGCAAGGCTGCCGCTGTTGGCCTGAAGGAGGCTTTCCGCCTGGAGGCCGTCATCTTTCGCCTGAATGGTGAAAGTACCTCCATCGATGGAGATCCAGCCCTTTTCTGCATCGTCACTGTTACTTGCCTGTAATCCATCTCCCTCCAAAGCGGTGATGGTGAAAATGCCGTCCTTGATAGCGATGGAATCCTTGCCTTTTACGGCATCATTGAGAGCCGTTACCATAAGGGTTCCTCCGGTGATAACAAGATCATCCTTGGAGGCAATGCCGTTTTTATAGTTTGCGGTAACTGTAAGGTTACCACTTCCGTTGATAGTCAGGTCGCTTTTGCTGAAAACAGCGGCATCCGGTTCGTCTTCTCCCTCTGCCAAAGTATAGGCGCTACCGTCCTTGATGCTGTTGATGCTTCCTTCGGCAAGGGTCAGGATCACTTTGTCGTTGGTTACGGAATAGATGGCAGGGCCATCACTGTTGGATAGTTGTACCCCGTTGAGAACAAGGTGGACTTTATCCTTCTCATCGGCCTCGATGCGAATCTGTCCGCCTTCCCATGTCCCACTGACAACGTAAGTGCCTTCCTGTGAGATCAGGATATCCTTGCCATCGATGACGGCACCATCGCCGCTGATTTTGCCCTGGTCTCCGGAGAGGGCAATGGTGACGGCATTTTCCGGATCCCAGCTGCTGTCAAGATCTTCTTCGGTGTATTCTACCACCAGGTCCATTAAGCCTTCTGTCGAAACCTCGGTTTCCGTTTTCGCCCCGCAGCCCATAAGAAAGACCAGTGTCAATACGAGACAGAGTAAAGCGGACAAACGTTTTTTTCTTAGTTTTTTCATAAATTCCTCCTGTTAAATAATTATTTAAAGCTCCTCTTTTTGGGATGAGACACGGCCACAGACGATACTGAGGTTTCCATTGCGACAGCGAACCTTATCAATGAATTCTTTTTCCTGCTCCTTGTTGTTCAGCAGGATGCGAAAAGTAAGTTCATAAAGGCTTCCCATATTTGTGGTCCGGGTTTTGATCAGCTCCGCTTTTTTTGTGTAGTCTGCAAACAAATCGTCAAAAAGACCGTTGTATTCCAGATTTTCCGGAATGGTGATCCGCAGATCTCTCTCGGCACGCTTTTGCTCGCCGAAAGAAATGGTATTGAAGAAAAGAGTCATCAGCCCGACGACGGTGAGGAAAAGCAAGGCGATGGAAAGACAACCCATGCCGGTGGCAAGTCCGATGGCCATGGCAAAAAAGATGCTGCTGATTTCTTTTGCTGTGCCAGGGATAGACCGGAAACGCACGAGACTGAAGGCGCCCATGACAGCAACTCCGGCGCCCAGATTGCCGTTGACGATCATAATGACAAGCTGCACCATGGACGGAAGAAGGGCCAGTGTCACTACAAAGTTTTTGGTGTAGGTGTTCCGGTACATATATGTCAGGGCAACGCCCACACCGCATAGCAACGAAACCGCCGTACAGAGAATCAGGTAGGAAGGGGAGATGTCCGTAGCGGACGCCTCCAAAATTTGCGACAGAATATCAAGCACAGATAATTCCTCCTTTGTTTTTATCGGTATCCTGGATCAGATAGTTCTTATAGCATTCTCCATATTTGGAGAAGGAAATCGGTGTGACGGAAAGGTTACTTAGCTCCCGGGCAAGCCATAATGGCATGGCTCCCGGAATTTTGATTTCCATCAGTGTTTGCTTTGGGGAAAGAAGCGGTATCCCCCAGGATCCCTTTGTAAGGTCCAATGCACTGTCCCTGAAGCGGATGTTCTGGTCAAAAGTGACACGAAGTTCAGAGTCCTCATTCCCAAACCAGGCGCTTCTGTCATAAGCCAGAAAAACCTTGGGCATCAAAGCATAGATTTTCAGGAACCACTCAATCTCTGCTGTGATTTGTTGTTTTTGCCGGGGCGCTCTTCCTTTCAACATCCATTCCTGGGCCTCCCAACAGGGAAGGGCGATCCTTCGTTTGTAAACTATTCCTTTGTATTTCTTTTTTATTTCCAGAAAGACTTTACTGCTCTCTTTGATTGTGCCGTATCCTCGGATGCGAAGCTTTTCCTTGTACACAGGCTTGTCCAAAGAGGTGCGGATCAGATCATAGTTTTCCGTGTCGTAATATATATTGGAAATGGTGTGGACCCCGAAAGCGTCCTGTTGCATTTGGTCTTTGAGCTTTGCCAGCAGGGACAAAAGCTGCCGTTCATCAAGCAGGTACTTTTTTTCATATCGTTGAAAAATCTGCTGATCTGTTATCATTGTTGTTTCCTCCTTTGAGATCCCGTCTCTTTTTCATTGGGTGTCTCTTGTGTCTAACACTATAAAATCCAAATGTGTTGATACGAAGGAGAAAAAGACAAGACTATGAGAAGAATGGGTCAACAGTTTCTGAAGGAAAGGTAAAAAAGAGAGTAAAGATTACTGTATATATAAGGATTTATTTACGAAAATTCAAGGCTGTTTTATGAGATCGCCACGGGAAATCGTGGGATTATCTTGAAAATGCAAGCATTTATCTGCTTTTCAGAAAATAATAAAAAATGCAGAAAGTTACTTGACTCTATAGTTACTACAAGCATTATATTGAAGGCGTAAAGAAAATACAGCATGTTGTTGCCTGCAGTTTGTGGGAGCATAGGGAGGACGAACATCATGAAGGAAAAAATAAAGGTTATCCAGTACGGATGCGGCAAGATGGGAAAATACTTTTTACGCTATCTCTACGAACATGGAGCTGAGATCGTCGGAGCCATCGACATGAATCCTGAAGTAGTAGGACATGACGTGGGCGATGTGGCAGGTCTCGGAATGAAACTCAACATTGCTGTTTCTAATAACCCGGAAGAGGTTTTTGATTCCTGTGATGCGGATGTTTGTGTCATCGCTACGAGAAGTCTTCTTGAAGAAGTGTATCCCGCTTTCGAATTGGCAGCTCTTCACGGCGTCAGCGCTATCAGCACCTGCGAAGAATCCTTTTATCCCTGGACCACTTCTCCGGCGCTTACAAATAAATTGGATCGTCTGGCAAAAGAAAACTACTGTACTTTGGCAGGATCCGGCTACCAGGATGTTTTCTGGGGTAATCTGATTACTACCCTGGCAGGTGCCAGCAACAGCATTACCAGGATCGAAGGGGCTTCCAGTTACAATGTAGAAGATTACGGCATTGCCCTTGCGGAGGTCCATGGAGCAGGCTTGAGCCTTGCGGATTTCGAAAAAGAAATCGCTCAGAATGATTCTCTTCCTTCTTATATGTGGAATGCTAATGAATGGCTTTGTTCCCAGTTTGGATGGACCATCAAGAGCCAGAGCCAGAAGCTGGTTCCCACAACTCACGACAAGGAGATCAATTCCACTACTTTGGGTAAAGTGATTCCTGCCGGTCATGCTACGGGCATGTCAGCGGTGGTTACCACAGTCACCAACCAGGGGCCGGTCATTGTTTCTGAGTGTATCGGCAAGGTGTACGCCGAAGGCGAAGTTGATCGGAACGACTGGAAGATTATCGGAGAGCCGACTACTTCCGTGAATATTGCAGGTCCCGCTACAGTAGAGCTTACCTGCGCAACCATCGTTAACCGCATTCCCCAGTTGCTGATGTCTCCTCCGGGCTTCTATACAACTGAAAAGATGCCGCCGGCCCAGTACCGGACTTACCCGTTACACTTCTATACTGAATAGTATTTTATATACATCCTTACACTCCATATTATATTGATTACTGGTAAAGGGGCTGCTGTACGGCGGTCCTTTTACTGTTTTTGGTCTTTCTTCAAATTGTATGGAGTGATATAATAAGAATATGAATATTTTACAGAACAGACTTCGGAGGAAACTATGGCTATTGAAAAGGTAAAAGAATATATGAAGCAACATGGAAGAGAAGGGGATATCCTGGAGTTTCCTGTTTCTTCTGCCACAGTAGAACTGGCCGCCCAGGCTTTGAACGTGATTCCGGCAAGAATCGCCAAGACACTTTCTTTTCGCATGGAGGACGGCTGCGTCCTTGTGGTGGCGGCAGGGGATGCCAGAATCGACAATGCAAAGTTCAAGGGTACTTTTCATACAAAAGCAAAAATGCTGACTCCCGAAGAGGTGTTGGATTATACAGGACATGCGGTGGGTGGGGTTTGTCCCTTTGCCATCGAAAATCCCGGGGTAAAAGTGGTCTGTGATGTGTCAATGAAGCGTTTTGACACTCTTTTTCCCGCCTGCGGCAGCAGCAATTCTGCCATAGAGCTTACCTGCGATGAGCTTTTTGCTCTTGCAGGAGCAGAAAACTGGGTGGATCTTTGTAAAGACTGGGAGGAGGTTTAGTATGGAATCCGCTAACCTTATTATTCGTGAGACTGATTTTTCGGATTGCACATGTTTTGCAAAATGGGAAAAACAGCCTTTTATTGTGGAAAATTTTACATCCTATGATGATCGGAGTTATGAAGAGATCGCCAAAGAGTATGTGATCCGAAGCCAGGAAAGCGACAAGATCCAGTTTACGATCACTCTCCGGGAGAACAATCGTCCCATCGGAAGAGTGTATATCAGCCGCATTGACAATCATTGCGATTCTTTGGATATCACCCGGATCTACATCGGGGATGAGGAATGCATTGGCAAAGGGTATGGGGAAGAAGCCATGCGGCTCATTCTGGAGTATTGTTTTATCCAACTGCACATGGAACGGGTCACCATCGATCATCTTCTTCACAACAAAAGGGCGGCTTCTCTTTATCTGAAACTGGGTTTTCAGTATGAAGGGATCATGCGGCATTCCGGCAAAAAAAACGGAAAGTATGTGGATCTCCACCTTATGTCTATGCTCCGCACAGAATACTTTGAAAGATGCAGCAGCCGCGAATGATAAAACTGGATTATATTTGCATGTCTACATAATATATGATACAATTAGAAGGTCGATAGTATTGACCTTCTTTTGTTTTTCGGCATTTCTGACATGTTGTGAGTGCGCAGTCAAAGGCGCATCCTTCGGCCTTATCTTGTATCACCTTTGTTCATGGGGAGACCGAAATGGAAAAAGAGCTTGAACTTCCGGTATTTCTATTTCACCAGGGAACCACCTTCAAAGCCTATGAGCTTCTAGGGGCTCATTTTGAGAGCCGCAACGGAAAATGCGGCTGTGTTTTTCGTACCTGGGCGCCTCATGCGCACTCGGTGTTTTTGATCGGGGATTTTAATGACTGGAATGAGACTGCTTCTCCCATGAGCCGCCTTAACAGGGAAGGACTCTGGGAGATTTTTTATCCGGAAGTGAAGGAATTCGATCAGTACAAATTTTTAGTGGAAGACCGGAAGGGATTTCGCCAGGCAAAAACAGACCCCTACGCCTTCCACATGGAGACCCGCCCGGGAACGGCTTCCAAAGTATATTCCCTGTCCTGCCACGAATGGGAAGATTCCCTCTGGATGCTGGAAAGAAGCGAGATGCCTCCCTACAACAGGCCCATCAATATCTACGAAGTACATTTGGGCTCGTGGAGAAGATACGGGGACGGCAACTATTTCGATTATCGTAAGTTGGCTGCCGAACTGATTCCTTATGTCGCAGAAGCCGGATACACGCATCTGGAGATCATGCCCATCTCAGAATATCCTTTTGACGGTTCCTGGGGATATCAGGTCCTGGGGTATTATGCGCCTACCTCCCGATACGGGACACCGGCGGACTTCATGTATTTTGTGGATGAATGTCACAAGGCGGGCCTTGGAGTGATCGCAGACTGGGTTCCGGGGCATTTTCCAAAAGACAGGGACGGACTCATCGCTTTTGACGGCGAGGCCTGTTATGAATATCGCGACCCCCAAAAAGGGGAACACAAAGAATGGGGGACCCTGATTTTTGATTGGGGCCGCAATGAAGTGAGGAGTTTTCTCATTTCCAATGCGGTTTTCTGGTTAGAAATGTATCATCTTGACGGCCTTCGTGTAGATGCGGTAGCCTCCATGCTTTATCTTGACTATGGCAGAGAAAAGGGGCATTGGGGACCCAATACCTTTGGAGGAAGAGAAAACCTGGAGGCGGTAGCCTTTCTAAGGGATTTGAACAAGGCGGTCTTTTCTCTTTTCCCAAATGTACTTATGATCGCCGAAGAATCCACCGCATGGCCCCTGGTCACCGCTCCGGTGGACGCAGGGGGGCTTGGTTTTAATTTCAAATGGAACATGGGATGGATGAACGATACGCTGGAATATATGAAAACAGATCCAGTCCATCGAAAAGGCAGACACCGTAAACTCACGTTTTCCATGACCTATGCCTTTTCTGAAAATTACATTCTTCCGCTTTCTCATGACGAAGTTGTCCATATGAAGGGATCTTTGATCAACAAAATGCCGGGGAGCTACGAGAACAAGTTTGCCGGGTTAAGAGCATATTACGCCTACATGATGGCGCATCCCGGAAAAAAACTTCTTTTTATGGGCGGTGAAATTGGTCAGTTTTCAGAATGGGATTTCAGGGTAGAAATAGACTGGCATCTTCTGGACTACGAAATGCACAGAAAATTACGGGATTTTGTGGTGTACCTCAACCATTTTTATAGACGTTCGGCCCCTTTATGGGAGTTGGATACGGACTGGAGTGGTTTTCGTTGGATTTTTGCAGATGACAGTAATCATAACATTGTTTCCTTTATAAGAAGTGCAAAATCAGGGGCGTCTTTGCTCGTGGTTTGTAATTTTGCTCCGGTTTTTCGGTCTCAGTATCTTCTTGGGGTTCCGGAACCTGGTGAATATACGGTTATTCTCAACTCGGACGAAAAGCGTTTCGGTGGTCAGGGCCACGAACCAGCTGCCGTTCGGGCGGAGCAGATTTCGGCATACGGATATGACAATTCCATACGAATTGACCTCCCGCCGCTGTCTGTGCTTTATCTAAAACGGAGGTGAAAAAATGGCTTACAGAGAAAAACGGAAGATGGTGGCGATGCTTCTTGCCGGCGGACAGGGAAGCCGTCTCGGCGTGCTGACAAACAAGGTTGCCAAACCAGCCGTACCTTTTGGCGGGAAATACCGGATCATTGATTTCCCTTTGTCCAACTGCGTGAACTCCGGGATAGACACCATAGGTGTTCTCACCCAATATCAGCCTCTGGAACTGAACGCCTACATTGGAAGTGGGCAGCCCTGGGATCTGGACCGGCAAAACGGAGGCGTTTTCATTTTACCGCCCTATGTGAAAGGAAAATCCGGGGAGTGGTACAAAGGTACCGCCAATGCCATCTATCAGAACATTAATTTTATTGATCTTTACGATCCGGATTATGTGTTAATCATATCCGGCGACCACATATACAAAATGAATTATCAGTATATGCTCAATGAGCACATAAAAAGAGAAGCTGACTGCACCATTGCCGTTCTGCAGGTTCCCTGGGAGGAGGCCAGCCGCTTTGGCGTCATGAATGTGGACCATGAGCTTCGTATCACCGAATTTGAAGAAAAACCCGAAAACCCCAGAAGCAACATGGCATCCATGGGTGTATACATTTTCAATTGGGACAAGCTCAAGGAGTATCTGGTCAGGGATGAAAACGACACGGAATCCCAAAACGATTTCGGAAAAAATCTGATCCCCTCCATGTTGCTCAACGGCGAAAATATGTATGCCTACGAGTACAAAGGCTACTGGAAAGACGTGGGGACCATTGAATCTCTCTGGGAAGCCAACATGGATCTTTTAGAACACAATGCGCCCATTGAATTGGACGATCCCCCGTGGAGAATCTATTCCCGAAGTGCCAATATGCCGCCGCAATATATTGGAAAGGACGCCATTCTTATCAATGCCAGCATTTCCGATGGCTGCAATATCAATGGCACCATTGAAAACAGCATTCTTTTTCCCGGTGTAAAGGTGGAAGCCGGGGCTTCAATAAAGAACTCCATTTTGTTTTCCGGTGTTGTAGTAAAGGAAAATGCGGTGGTGGATCATTCTATCCTGGCGGAAGATGCGGTGGTGAACTTCAGAGCCTGCATCGGACAGACCAAAAGGAACGAAGTGAATGACGGCTCCCCCAAAATTACGGTAGTGGCGCAAAATACGGTGATCGAAGCAGGGGCAGTGGTTTTTGCCGGCGAGAGTGTAGAGGGCAATGTGAGCCGGGAGGTAAAGGCATGAATGCACTGGGAATCATTTTTTCCTATTCCCAAAGGGAAAACCTCCGGGAACTGACAAAGAGAAGGACTCTGGCATCGCTGCCTGTGGCCGGGAAATACAGGGTCATCGACTTTCCTTTGTCCAATTTTGTAAATCACGGCATTTATGATGTTTCGGTACTTGCCAGGAACAACTATCATTCTTTGACAGACCATTTGGGGGCTGGAAAAGAATGGGATTTAGTAAGGAAACGCGGAGGTCTTCGGATCCTCACTCCCTTTGCCAGACACGATACGGAAAAACCCGGTATCTACAGGGGTTCTATTGAGGCTTTGGCGTACAACATGCATTCCATTCGCAGGTCCATGTCGGAATATGTTGTAATCACCGGGAGCAGTTATTTATATGACATTGATTTCACCCATCTCATGCAAACTCATATCGAAAATAATTCGGATGTGACTACTGTCTATACAAGGAAAAAACCTGTATCAGGTGAAATTCCCCAAGGGGCTGCGGTGATGGATATGGATGACACTCAACGCCTTCTGAACATTGGATTGGCCACAGAAGAAGACGGTGCAAAGAATGCGGCATGGGCAATGGATGTTTTCGTGATCCGAAAGTCTCTTTTAGAATCTCTTGTAGCGGATGCCATGTCTTATGGCCGCTTTGATTTCAATGAGGATATCATAAAGCGTCTGATCAGCAATTTGTGTTTCAGAGGATATGAATACAATGGATATCTCTTGGAAGTCAACAGTGTGACGGGCTATATGCAAACCAGCATGAATTTACTGGACCCAGGGGTGAGGGCCAAAGTGTTCCAAAATCCGGTCTACACGAAAAACAAGGATTCGGTGCCTACAAGATATGCGGAAGGTTGCTATGTTAGCAATTCCATCATCTCTGATGGTTGTCGCATTGAAGGCACCGTGGAAAATTCTGTGTTGTCAAGGGGTGTAAGAATTGGGAAAAACGCCATTGTAAAGAATTCTGTCATCATGCAGAACACGGAAGTGATGAGGGACGTGGTATTGGATCACGTCATTCTGGATAAGGACGTCATTGTCAGAGAATACAGAAGTTTGTCCGGTCATGCGACCTATCCGGTGATCGTTGAGAAGGGGAGTATTGTTTAAGTTGAATGTAATAAAAGTTCTCTTTGTAAGTACAGAAGCGGTTCCCTTCGCAAAAACCGGGGGGTTGGGGGACGTTATCGGATCATTACCCCGGGAATTGTTGAAAAAAGGAGTCGAAGCCAAAGTCCTGCTTCCTCTTTACAAAACCATTAAAGAGTCTTGCGGAGACCGGCTGCGGTTTTTAAAGGAATTGAAGGTGACACTGGCCTGGAGAGCCTGTTACTGCGGGATCTTTGAACTGGAGTATGACGGGCTGACCTTTTGGTTTATTGACAATGAACAATATTTTTACAGGGATGGCCTGTATGGTTACATGGATGACGGAGAGCGGTTTGCCTTTTTCAGCAAAGCGGCGCTGGATATCCTTCCGGTGCTTGGTTATCGTCCGGACATTATACACTGCAGCGAATGGCAAAGTGCCATGATCCCTGTTTATATGAAGACACTTTATGGGAAAAAAAGTTTTTATCAGAAAATAAAGAGCGTTTTCACCATCCATAACATCGAGTATCAGGGTCTTTTTGGCTGGGATGTGTTAGAAGATATTCTGGGCTTGTCCGAGGACGACAGTCCTGTTTTGGAATATCATGGCTGCCTTAATTTAATGAAAGGTGCCATTATTACCTGTGACCGGCTGACCACGGTAAGTCCTACCTATGCCGAAGAGATCAAACATGCGTTTTTTGGACATGGTCTGGAGAACATTATCAAGGAAAATGAAGAAAAGTTGTCGGGGATCCTCAACGGCATCGACCGTGTTCGCTACAATCCTTCCCGGGACAAGGCTCTTCCTGTCCATTATTCCTGTGGAACCATGGAAAAGAAAGCTATGGTGAAAAAGGAACTGCAGACCGAGCTGGGGCTGAGCGTTTCGGAAAGCACCCCTTTGATCGGGATGGTGGGACGCCTTGCTTCCCACAAAGGCATTGACCTTGTGGCTGCCGTTTTTGAAGACATGCTGAAGGAACCTCTGCAGTTTGTACTGTTGGGAACAGGAGAACGGCGCTATGAAGAATTTTTCCGAAGGATGGCGGATCTGTATCCGGATCGTGTTGCTGCGATCACAGGTTTTTCCGAGACCCTGGCCAGCAATATTTATGCAGGCGCAGACCTGTTTTTGATGCCTTCCCTGAGTGAACCCTGCGGCCTGTCACAGATGATTGCTCTTCGATATGGCACTATCCCCATTGTTCGCGAAACCGGAGGACTTAAAGATTCTGTAACTCCCTTTGAACCATCAACGGGAAAGGGAAATGGGATTACTTTCGGCAGTATCAATGCCCATGACATGCTTTTTGCTGTTCGCAGAGGGCAGGTGCTGTTCCACGATCCGGTTTCCTGGAAGCTGTTGATGAAAAACGCATTTTTGACAAATCTCTCCTGGGCGGCCTCTACGGTCAAATATGTTAAGTTGTATCAGGATCTTTTGCGATAAGGAAAAGAAAGGAATTTGCTATGAATATGCATGTTTCTACCGCTGATTTGCATGAGCGCATCCGGGAAAACCTCCTCCGCCATTATGGCATGGATCCGGAGTCTGCCAGACCCCAGGAGCTTTATAAAGCCGTCAGCATGGTGGTCCGCGAGGTCATGGCAGAACTTCGCAAGGAAAACACACAGGAAGTCGTTGAAAAAGAGCAAAAACAGATTTTCTATCTCTCCATGGAGTTTTTGCCGGGTACCTCTTTGCGAAACAATCTCTTTCACCTCGGAATGGAAGGGAATATGCGGGATGCTCTGAGTTTTCTTGGAAGGACGCTGGAAGAACTTTATGCCGTGGAGCCGGATGCAGGACTTGGCAACGGCGGACTTGGCAGGCTTGCTTCCTGTTACCTTGATGCCATCACCGCCAAGGGAATGATCGGACAGGGCATGTCTATCTGTTATGAATATGGTATTTTCCAGCAAAAAATCGAGAACGGCAAACAGGTGGAACTGGCGGATGACTGGCTTAATCTGGGGTCATCCTGGCTTCTGGCAAAATGGGACGAAGTCCAAGAGATCCATTTGGGAGGAAAACTGACAGAAGAATGGAATGAAAACGGAGATATGAAGTTGATCCATTCTGATTTCGAAAGGGTTTTGGCGGTGCCCCAGGATATGCTCATCACAGGGTATAACAGCCGGATCATCAATCGGCTGCGCCTTTGGCAGTCCCGATCCCCGCTGCCCATCAATATGGAGCTTTTTGCCCAGGGCAAATATCTGGAAGCCATGGAACAGGAGCACATGGCTGATATCATCTCTAAAATACTGTATCCGGAAGATGCTCATACAGAAGGAAAGACATTGCGTCTCACCCAGCAATACTTTTTTATCAGCGCATCCATGCAGCATATTACGGACCAGCATCTTGCCACTTATGGCATTCTTGATAATTTTGCGGATAAAGTGGCGATCCACATCAATGACACCCATCCGGCCCTGGCCATCCCCGAGCTTATGCGGATCCTTATGGACACCTACGGGTTCCACTGGGAAAAGGCCTGGGAAATCGTCACAAACTGCGTGTCCTATACTAACCATACCATTATGCCCGAGGCCCTGGAGCGTTGGCCGGAGGACCTGTTTTCCAAGCTCCTTCCGAGGATCCATTCTATCCTTAAGGAAGTGAGTCGAAGGCAGGGGATCCAGTTGATGGAAGATTTCCCTTTCGAGGAGCAGACTCGAAAAGACATGGCGATCATCGGCGATGGTACTGTGAGAATGGCCAACCTTTGTGTAGCGGCCAGTCATTCGGTAAACGGTGTTTCGGAACTGCACAGCAATATTATCCGCGAACAGCTTTTTAACGGCTTTTATCGAAGCACTCCTGACAAATTCACCAATGTGACAAATGGCATTGCTTACAGAAGGTGGTTGTGTCAGGCCAACCCGCGCCTTTCTCAATTGATTGAAGATGCCTGCGGCCCGGGATTCCGCGAAGATGCTTCGCAATTGGGGGCTTTGATGGATTTCAGGGAAGATACGGGCTTTCTGCAGGAACTGGCAAAGATCAAGCGCAAGAATAAGGCACGGATGGCCGCCTACATCAGGAACTACAATATGATTTCGGTAGACCCGGACTCATTATTCGACGTACAGGTCAAGCGTATTCATGAATACAAGAGGCAGCTTCTCAATCTGCTTCATATTTTGCATTTGTACCTGCAGATCAAAGAAAACCCAAACATAGATATCCAGCCCCGCACGTTTCTTTTCTCCGGAAAGGCGGCAGCAGGATATTTTATGGCAAAGCAGGTCATACGGCTGGCTTACCATCTTTCCGTCATGATCAATAAGGACCCTCTTGTAAAAGATCGCATCAGGGTTGTTTTTCTTGAAAACTATTCCGTTTCTCTTTCGGAAATCATCATGCCGGCCGCAGAAGTTTCAGAGCAGATATCTTTGGCCGGAAAAGAAGCTTCCGGTACCGGCAATATGAAGCTGATGATCAATGGCGCTGTGACCATCGGGACATTAGATGGAGCCAATGTTGAGATTCGGGACGCAGTAGGAGATGACAATATCTTTATCTTCGGAATGAAGGCCCATGAAGTGGATGAACTTCGTCTCTCAGGTGCATACAATCCTTGGAATTACTGCCGGGATCATCCGGAAATCAATCGACTGATCGCTTTTATGTCTGAAAAAATCAATGGGGAGGGTTTCATGGAGATCATGAACTATCTCACCACCGGTGGCTTTAATTCTTCGGCAGACCCGTATTTCATACTGGCGGATTTTGAATCTTATCTCAATGCCCAGTTGGATCTGTCGGAGGCCTATCGTGACAAAGACCGCTGGAATCGCATGTCTCTGACCAATATTGCAAAATCGGGGATCTTTTCTGCTGATCGCAGTGTCCTCGAATATGCAGAGCGTATCTGGAACCTGAAACCGCTTTAGGAGATGCTGCCATGGAAAAAAAAGAGTTCCGCTGTCCTGACTGGCTGTCCGGTGGCCTTATGTACCAGATCTTTCCCGATCGTTTTGCACGAAGTGAAAGCTACGACCCGCCGGTGCAGAATAAAGAGTATGTCCTACGGGAAGATTGGGGCGGGGATCCCAACGGGAAACCGGACGCCAAAGGGATCGTGAAGAACAACGATTTTTTTGGCGGTAATTTGCGCGGAATTCTGGAAACACTTCCATATCTTTCGGAGATGGGAGTTACCGTGATTTATCTGAATCCCATTTTTCAAGCCTATTCCAACCACCGGTATGACACTGCGGATTATCGAAAAATAGATCCTTTGCTGGGAACCGAAGAGGATCTTCGTGAATTATGCAAAAAGGCGGAAGAACGTGGCATTCGCATTATTTTAGATGGTGTGTTCAATCATACCGGCAGTGACAGCGTTTATTTCAATAAGTACAATCATTTTCCCGAGCTGGGGGCCTATCAAAGCAAATCTTCTCCTTATTACAAATGGTATCGTTTTATTGAATATCCCAATAAATATGAATCCTGGTGGGGGATTGATGTGCTTCCTTCTGTCAACGAAGAGGAACCGAGCTATCTGGATTTTATTATTCGAAGCGAGGATTCCGTGGTGCGGCATTGGTTGAAATGCGGCATTTCCGGATATCGGCTGGATGTGGTGGATGAACTGCCGGATGTTTTTCTGGACGAATTCCGAAAAGCCGTAAAAGCATATGATGAAAACGCCGCAATCATTGGTGAAGTGTGGGAAGATGCGGCTACCAAGATCAGCTACGGGGTAAAGCGCCGTTATCTGGAAGGAGAACAGCTGGACAGTGTGATGAATTACCCCCTGCGAAATGCCATTCTTCGTTTTTTATGTGAAGATGGAGATGCGGCGGCCTTCGGTCATGAAATGGAAACCCTGGAACGTCACTATCCCAAGACCGTGTTTTACGGTTTGATGAATATTCTGGGGACCCATGACACCCCCCGTATCTTTACGGTATTTCAGGAAGGCTGCTCCAGAGAGACTGCTCTCCGGAGGCTTTATTGCGCCTTGTTTCTTTGGGGGTATATGCCCGGGATCCCTTGTCTTTATTATGGAGATGAGCTGGGAATGACAGGTGGGCGAGATCCATTGAACAGAAGGTGTTTTATGGAGGAGCGCACTGACAGAGAGATCGCTGCTTACTACAAGCGGTTTCTGGCTTTTCGAAGGAGTCTTGCAAAATTTGCGGATTTAGGAAAAATGGAATTTTCCCCCAGCATGCCCGTAAAAAACATGTATGTTTTTGAGCGAACAGCTCCGAACTGCCGTCTTCTTGTGGCAGTCAACGGAGGAGGCGTAGAAGGGGTCCTTCCTCTGTATCTGAAAGAAGGCGAGCGACTGGAGGATTTTCTTATTGCAGGAGATTCCCGTTTTCTGGACCTGCAAACCTTTTCCCTGCAGGGACTGTCTGCAGTGGCCGCCCTGATTACCAGAAAAGACAATGTATAAAAAGAGTATTCTGAAAATACTCTTTTGTATTGACACAAAAACTTTAGCGAGCTAAAATGGTACAGCGACACATTATAAAACCGCAACTAAATTATCAGTAAAAGGAGCAAGCGATGAAACGATATGATAAGAGCACCCCGGAGGGAATGGACGACCTGCTGTTTGCAGAGTGCAATGCACAAAAAGAAGCTATGAATGCACTGCATAACACTTTTTCCGAGGCGGGGTACCATCAGGTCGTCACTCCCGGCTTTGAATTTTATGATGTTTTTTCTTCCAGTGAAATGTATTATCCTCAGGAAAGCATGTACAAATTGATCGATGACAAAGGGCGTATCATGGTGGCAAGACCAGATTCCACGATTCCCATTGCCCGTTTGGTTTCTACAAGACTCAAAGGTTGTGCATTGCCGCTGAAACTTTATTATGGACAATCCATTTATCGTAAAAATCCCGGACTCAGCGGGCGGAACAATGAAATCATGCAAATGGGTGTGGAACGGATCGGCGAATCCTCCTTTGATTCTGATATGGAAGTCATTTTTCTGGGAGCCAAGGCCCTTTCCAACTGTGATGCAGACGATTACCGCATTGAAATCGGACATGTAGGAATTTTCAATCTCCTCATGGAGTCCCTGACTGTGGACCAGGAGCAGAAGAGCCGGATCCACGAATTCATAGCCTCCAAAAACTATGCGGCTTTATCCGCTAAGTTGGACCGGCTGCCGGAAAGCGACAGCAGCCGTATTTTGCGGGAGCTTCCCCGTCTTTTCGGAGGAGAAGAAGCCATATTAAAAGCGAAAAAGCTTTTTGCCGGATCCGATCCCAGACTGACAGAAATGCTGACTTATCTGGAAAACCTTCTTCTCAAAATCCAGGAAGCAGGGCTCTCTCAGCACTTTATCGTTGACCTTGGATTGGTAAATCAGGCGGATTACTACAGCTCCATTGTGTTTCGCGGCTATGTGGATTCCATCGGGGAGCCGGTGCTTTCCGGAGGCCGTTACGACGAACTTTTCAAGGATTTTGGAAATGATCTTCCGGCGGTGGGCTTTGGCATCAATGTAGATGTTTTGGCCACATACACCTTACGCAAGAAAGAAGAAAAGGAAAACGGCAAGCCGGACAAGAGCAGGATCCGTATCGCTCTTACAAAGGGGCGCCTGGAAAAAGATACCCTCAAAATGTTCGAAACCATGGGGTTTGACTGCGGCGATCTGGAAGACAAGGGGAGAAAGCTGTTCGTGTCCATTCCGGGACAAGCCATTGATGTGGTATTCGCAAAGGCAGCGGATGTCATTACCTATGTGGAAAATGGCGTATGCGATATGGGTATTGTAGGGATGGATACCATCCTGGAGAGCGGCGGAACTTTTTATGAGGTCCTGAATCTAGGCTTTGGAAAATGCAAGTTTGTTCTGGCAGCTCCCCAAGGAGTGGACTTTTATAAAGGGTACGCCACCAAGCGGATTGCCACAAAGTATCCCAAAATAGCCAGAGAATTCTTTGATGAACAGGCCATGGACGTGCGTGTCATCAAAATAGAAGGTTCTGTGGAGCTGGCCCCGCTTTTGGCCTTGGCAGACGGTATCGTGGATATCGTTTCCACCGGCACCACATTGAAAGAAAATGGTCTGGTGGTGGTGGACGAGATCCGTGAAGTTTCTGCCCGTCTCATCGTCAATGAAGCCAGTATGAAGCTGAAAAGAGATCCCATTACAGAATTGGTGGATAAAATGGAAGAAAGGGTGAAGGCAGGAGTATGCAAAGAATAACAGCAGACGGAAGGGCAGAGTATTCCTTCATCGCCGAATTGAAAAAAAGAGCAGAAGAAGTGGACCAGGAAACCACAGAAGCCGTGAGCGCTATCATTCGTGATGTGCGGGAACGGGGAGACGAAGCCGTACGCATGTACGGAGAACGGTTTGATAAGGCTTGCCCACAATCCTTTGAAATTCAAAAAGAAGAACTCCGCGCCGCCTATGAAGAGGCAGATCCGGTGTTCCGAAAGGCCCTTTGTGCCGCAGCAAAGAACATTGAAGAGTATCATCAAAAACAGATCACCGAAGATATTCTTATCGAGAAGGAAAATGGCATCAAACTGGGACTTCTGGTTCGGGGAATGGAAAAGGTGGGAATCTATGTACCCGGAGGAACAGCAGCCTATCCCTCCACCGTGCTGATGAATGCCATCCCGGCCAAATTGGCGGGAGTGGGAGAAATCGTAATGATCACGCCACCTCTTATCGAAAAAGATGCAGACGGAAAGGTAAGCTGTTCCGCCAACCCGGACATTCTTACTGCTGCCTATATCGCTGGAGTGGATCGGGTCTTCCTGGCCGGAGGCGCCCAGGGAGTGGCTGCACTGAGCTACGGAACAGAAAGTTTTCCCAGGGTGGATAAAATCGTTGGACCGGGGAATATTTATGTAGCCACGGCAAAAAAACTCCTTTTTGGCCTGGTAGATATCGACATGATCGCAGGCCCCAGCGAAGTGCTCATTATTGCCGATGAAAGCGCAAACCCTGCATACATTGCGGCGGATCTTCTGAGCCAGGCGGAGCATGATGTGCTGGCAGCTCCCATATTGATCACTAACAGCCGTGATCTCGCTGAAAGAACCATCGAAGAAATAAAAAAGCAGACAGAAGCCCAGCCGAGACGGGAAATCATCGCCCGCTCTGTGGAAGAACAGGGAGCGGTGATTTTATGCTCAGACATGGAGCAGATGGCGGAGCTGGCAAACCGCATCGCTCCGGAGCACCTGGAACTCATGGTAGAAGAACCTTTGGCGGCTCTTCCCCTGATACGCAACGCTGGTTCGGTATTTTTGGGGGAATACGCCCCCGAACCTCTGGGAGATTATTATGCCGGAACCAATCACGTTCTTCCCACTTCCGGCACCGCAAGGTTTTCTTCTCCTCTTGGAGTGTACAGCTTCGTAAAGAGGATGAGTTACACCATGTACAGCAGGGAAGCTTTACAGGATGCAAAAGACGATATTCTTGTCATTGCGAAAAAAGAAGGGCTTTTTGCACATGCAAGGTCTGTTGATATTAGATTTAATGACTGAGTAAATGAATATTGAACGGAAAGTCGGTGAAATTATGCCATATCAATTAAATGCAAAAATGAGAAACAGAACCACCTATGAGGTGGATACCAACACCTACGAGGTGCGTCTGGATGCCAACGAAAGCTATTACGATCCCGGCAAATTGTTTCGGTCTGAAGTTGCAGAGATTGTATCACGGATCCCCTTGAACCGGTATCCCGATGATACCTATGCTGATCTTCGTAAGGCCTTTGGCACGTATTACGGAGTGGATCCTGAGTTGGTAGTGGCAGGAAACGGATCGGATGAGCTTCTGGGATTTCTCATCGGGGGATTTCTGATGAAAGAAGAAATTCTGCTCACTTTTTCTCCTGACTTTTCCATGTATGGAGTCTTTTCTGATCTTTACGAATCCACAAGGATTTGCATTGAAAAACCAGAGGGGACCGGGTTCGATGCGGATTTTATAAAGAAGTCGGCGGAGGACTGCAATGCCGCAATGGTCTTGTTTTCCAATCCCTCCAGCCCAAAGTCCGCCATACTGTCCAGAATGGAAATCGAAAAGCTTGTAAAAAGCACACAAGCCCTTGTGGTGGTAGATGAGGCCTATATGGATTTTGCCGATGAGTCGGTAATTGACCTGATCGAAAAATATGATAATCTGGTGGTATTAAAGACCTGTTCCAAGGCCTTTGGCTGCGCAGCCATTCGTCTTGGTTTTGCCGCCGCATCAAAAGAGGTGGCAAAGGCGCTGTCCACTGTCCGCCCGCCATATAATCTGAACTCCATTACAGCCGCCATCGGTGCTTTCATTTACACCCAAAAAGAGTATCTGGCGGAAGCGGTTTCGTCTATTCGCAAGGGCCGGGAGTTCCTGGTGGAAAAGCTGACCGAAATGGAGAAGGAAGGAATGTTGGGAAAGGTGTATCCTTCCCACACCAACTGTATTTATGTGGAAACAGATCGGGCCGACTTTTATTATGAAGCCCTGAAAAAGGACTCCATACTGGTCCGAAAATTCAACAATGCTCTCCGGATCACGGTGGGCAGTCAGGATGAAAATCAACGTTTTCTTGCGGGGCTCAGAAAAGCGGCAGGAAAGCAGTAAAGGAGATCATGATGAGAGATATTCTTTATGAAAGAAATACAAAAGAGACAGAAATCAAATTGCGCATCGAGCTGGATGGCACCGGTGCTTCCCGCATTGAAACCGGCATCGGTTTTTTTGACCACATGCTTGGGGCTTTCGCCATGCACGGGGGCTTTGATCTGGAACTTCTCTGTAAGGGAGATCTTTATGTAGATACCCACCACAGTGTGGAAGACGTGGGGATCGCCCTGGGACAGGCCTTTGCCAGGATTTTGGGGGATCGGAAGGGCATACAGCGTTATGGGAATTTCTTTGTTCCCATGGACGAAGCCTTGGCCCAATGCACTGTGGATATCAGCGGAAGGGGCTTTCTTGTGTTTCATGCGGACTTCCAAAAAGAACGCATTGGGGCCATGGAAACGGAAACCATTCTGGAGTTTTTCCGGGCCTTTGCGGTGAATGCCGGGATGAACATCCACATCAATCTTCTCTACGGAGATAACGACCATCACAAGGCGGAGGCCATTTTCAAAGCCTTTGCCCATGCCCTGCGGCTGGCGGTGGCAATAAAAGACGGCAGCGGCGTTTTGTCCACGAAAGGAACACTTGCATGATAGGGATCATAGATTATGGAGCGGGCAACCTTTTCAGCGTAAAAAACGCTTTGGATCATCTGGGGTTTGCCAACAGCATCACCCGGGATGAAGACGAGATCCGTTCCGCAGATAAGCTGATTTTGCCGGGAGTCGGGGCGTTTCCCGATGCCATGAGGCTCTTGCGGGATCTGGGCCTGGACCGGGTCATTTGTGAGGAAGCTGAAAAAAAGCCACTTTTGGGGATCTGTCTGGGGATGCAGATGCTTTTTGAAAAAAGCTTCGAATTTGAAGAAACCAAAGGCCTGTCCCTGATTCCGGGAGAAGTGCGAGCCATAGAGGCTCCGGGGCTGAAAATCCCCAATATCGGATGGAGCGAGCTCTTCCTTCAAAATTCCTGTCCTCTTTCCCAAGGGATCCAGGAGGGGGATATGGTTTATTATGTCCATTCCTACAAGGCAGTTACGGAAAATAAATATATTTCTTTGTACAGCGAATACGGAGGGGTGGTGCCCGGCCTGGTGTTTCGGGATCGTATCTTCGGTACCCAGTTTCACCCTGAAAAAAGCGGCAAGGTGGGATTGCGCATGCTGAAAAACTTTGGAGAGATGAAATGATCATATTACCGGCAATCGATATTAAGGATGGACAGTGTGTCCGTTTGAAAAAAGGGGATTTTGGCACCGTGGAAAAGGTAGCTGAGGATTGGTTTCTGACAGCTATGCAGTTCCGGGACAGCGGGGCGGAATGGATCCATATGGTGGACCTGGACGGAGCGCTGGAAGGAAAACCCCAAAACGCGGAGATTTTTCTCAAGGTTGCTGAAAAAACGGGGTTGAAAGTGGAATTGGGAGGCGGCATCCGCACCAAAGAAACCATAGCCTTTTACATGGAAAATGGTATCCAGCGAGTGGTCCTGGGCTCTGTGGCCATCAGTGATCCTGCTCTGGTGGAGTGGGCTGCAGGCAATTACGGAGATCGCATCGCTTTAGGCATCGATGCAGACAAGGGTCTGGTCAAAACTTCAGGTTGGACCGTAGGGCACGAAGTGGGCTATCTGGATCTGGCCAAAAAAATGGAGAGCGTTGGCGTGTCCAACATTATATTTACAGACATCTCCAAGGACGGGATGCTGTCCGGGCCCAATTTGGAACAGCTGTCAGCTCTCAAAGATGCGGTATCGGTAAACATCACGGCCAGCGGCGGGATCAAAGAGTTAAAAGACATCCGAGATCTGTCCGACCTTGGAATTTATGGAGCCATCTGCGGCAAATCCATTTATGAAGGGACTTTAAATCTGAAAGAAGCCATCGGCTTCTGCAGAAAGGGAGAATAATATGTCAGCGAAAAGAATCATCCCCTGCCTGGATGTGCGAAATGGCAGAGTCGTAAAAGGGATCAATTTTGTAGGGATCCGCGAAGTGGGGGATCCGGTGGAATGCGCCATTGAATATGACCGCCAGGGAGCCGATGAAATCGTCTTTCTGGACATTACGGCAACCCATGAAGGTCGTGGGACCATGGTGGATGTGGTGCGAAAAACAGCTCAAAATGTCTTTGTGCCTCTCACTGTTGGAGGAGGCATTCGCAGCGTTGAGGATTTTCGTGAACTGTTGCTGGCCGGAGCAGATAAGGTCTCTGTGAATTCGGCAGCGGTAAAGCGTCCGGAGTTGATCTCCGAAGCGGCTTCCAAATTCGGAAATCAGTGCGTGGTTCTTGCCATCGATGCCAAAATGACAGCGCCCGGAGAATACCATGTTTTTGTCAACGGCGGCAGAGTGGACACCGGGATCGATGCTGTAGAATGGGCCAAAAGAGGGGAACAGCTTGGCGCCGGAGAGATCCTCCTCACTTCCATGGACGCAGATGGGACCAAGAATGGTTTTGATTTGAATATGCTGAATGCCGTTTGTGGTTCGGTGGGGATCCCGGTGATCGCCTCCGGTGGCTGCGGCACTGTAGGCCATTTTGCAAAGCTTTTTGAAGAGACAGGAGCCGATGCTGCTCTGGCGGCTTCTATCTTCCACTACGGGGACCTTACAGTAAATCAGGTAAAGGAAATGCTGGCCCGCAAAAATATTTCCGTGCGGCTGTTGGAAATGGCGGAGGAACAATATGGAGCTGTCTAAACTTTTTGAAAAGGGAGAGCTGATCCCGGCTATCGTTCAGGAGGAAGGCACAGGAGAAGTCCTGATGCTGGCCTATATGAATGAAGAAAGCCTGAAGCTGACCATAGAGACCGGGTACACCTGGTTTTTCAGCCGTTCCAGACAGGAACTCTGGAACAAGGGTGCTACTTCCGGCCATGTGCAGAAAGTGATCTCCATCACTGCGGATTGTGATGATGATACACTGTTGGTCTGTGTGAAACAAACAGGGCCGGCCTGCCATACAGGAAACAAAAGCTGTTTTTATCGAAAAGGCGAAATTTACGGAAAGGAAGAAGCCCAAAAATGAAGAATGGATTTCAGCTGTTGTACGAGACAGTAATGGAAAGAAAAGAAAACCCCATGGATGGTTCATATACAAATTATTTATTTAACGAAGGCGTTAATAAAATACTTAAAAAATGCGGCGAAGAGTGCAGCGAGGTGATCATTGCAGCAAAAGACAATGATACGGAGGATCTGCGCAATGAAATCTGCGACCTGTACTATCATCTTACCGTGTTGATGGCGGAAAAAGGGATCAGCCTTGACGAAATTGAAGAGATCCTTCATGAGAGGAGTAAAAAAATAGGAAACAAGAAGCAGTTTCACGTGGCGGATCACAACAGCTAAAGACAGGGAAGTGGAAGCAATAAAAAAACCATTGTAGAATATACAATGGTTTTTTCTGTTTGCTTTCGTTAGACGGCTCTGGATACCTTGCCGGAACGGATGCATCTGGTGCAGACGTTTTTCTTGGTAACTGTGCCGTTTTCTTCAACTCTGACAGTCTGGATGTTGGCGTTCCATTTCCTTCTTGTATGTTTGTTGGAATGGCTTACGTTATTACCGGATACCTGTCCTTTACCACAGATCTCACATTTCTTTGACATTTCTTTACACCTCCCTTGACTGTTTTCTGAAGTATTTCAAGCTTGTTAGCGGTATTTCACGGGCTGAACAATCGATATTATAACATAGGAAATCTCACAAGTAAAACGATTTTCATATTTTTTTTCCAAAAGACGAAATCTTTTCACATTTGACCCTTTGTGGTATACTCCTGATAATACAATTATCCTTACAGATTATAAAAGTTTGTCATTTTTCAGGCAATCCTTTTTAAAACAATTGCTTCAGATATACAAAGAAAGGTGTCTACTGTTTTGTTTTATGAAACGAAATCTTCCTATGGATCCATCGCCGTGGGGCGAGGAGTGATCGTGCGCATTCTCTTTGAACTGTTGGCAAAGCATGATGGCCGCCTTTATCCAGCTACACCGAAAGGAAAAAGGATCCCTCTGAGGGTAAAAAACGGCGGGATAGAAGGTCGTGATCTCTTTGAGATCGCCATGACGGAAAGCGGCCTGGACATTCGTATCTATGTGATGATACGTTTGGGGGTCAGTATTGCCGCCGAAACGGAAAAACTCATCTACTCTATCAAAAACGAAGTGGTACGGCTTACCGGCATCGAAACCAACAGCGTGGCCATTGTAGTAAGCAGTGTGATTTCAAAAAACACCACAAAAAGACACATTGAGATCAAAGGGTAACCGATATGGAATTGGCGGATAAAATAACAAGCTTAAAGGGAGTGGGGCCCAAAAAGGCCGCCGCTTTAAAAAAAATCAATATCCACACCCTGGAGGATCTTGTCAATCATTACCCAAGAGAATACCAGGACCGAAGAAACCCCAGAAGCATAGCTTCCCTCCGGGAAGGTGAGACTGTCCTTGTACGGGGAAAGATCATCCTCATGGTGCCCTCCGGCTTTCGGGGACGAAGAAATCTTCAGCTTCTTGTCCAGGATAAAACAGGTGAGCTTACCGTAGTTTTTTTTAAGGCGGATTATCTCCTTAACACTTTAAAAAAAGATGAAGTCTACGAATTTTACGGGAAGATAACGGAACATGCCGGACGTCTGCAGATGACCCATCCGCAATTTTCCGTTTTTGAAGAAAGTTCTGAAACTCCGGGAATTCTTCCTGTGTATCCTTTGACCGAGGGAATCACACAAAACGATCTCCGCAAATGGACCAGAGAAGTGCTCTCTCTTCTTTCCGAAACAGAAGAGATCCTGCCGGAACGATTCCTCGGTGAAAAACGTCTGTGTAGTTTATCTTACGCCCTTCGAAATATCCATTATCCCGAAGATCCTCAAAGAATTCGCGAGGCCAGGTACCGGCTTATTTTTGACGAGTTCTTTTTTCTGCAGCTGGGCCTTATGGCGATGAAGGGACGTTTTCAGACAGAGAACGAGGGCCTTTCTTTTTCACCCGCTGTGAAAACAGAAGAATTTGCAAACGCCCTCCCTTTTTCTCTGACCGGGGCCCAAAACCGTGTTATCTCCGAAATCGAGGAGGATATGGAGTCTGGCAGGGTCATGAACCGATTGGTCCAGGGAGACGTTGGCTCCGGAAAAACCGTGGTCGCCGCCGCTGCCGCCTATAAAGCCATAAAAAGCGGATACCAGGCTGCCATGATGGTTCCCACCGAAATTTTAGCTGCACAGCATATGGAGACGTTGTCAAAGCTTTTTCAACCCTTGGGGATCCGTGTATCCTGTCTTACCGGAAGTCTCTCTCAAAAGGAGAAAAAGGGAATCATGGAGGACCTGGCAGCGCACCGCATTGACTTTGTCGTGGGCACCCACGCTCTTTTAAGCGAAACTGTTTCCTTTGCCAGGCTGGGATTGGTTATTACCGACGAGCAACACCGTTTCGGAGTAAAGCAAAGAGGGACTCTTCAAAAGAAGGGGCAAAATCCGGATGTCCTTGTGATGACTGCCACCCCGATACCGAGAACCCTTGCGGTGGTTCTTTATGCGGATTTAGATCTATCCGCTATCGATGAGCTTCCTCCAGGCAGGAAACCCGTTCTTACACAATGCTTTCCTGCGGCAGAAAGGGATAAGGTATACTCTTTTGTAGACAGAGAAGTCAGTCTGGGAAGACAGGCTTATGTAGTAGCTCCCCTGATTGAAGATTCCGAGGAGATCCGTGCAAGATCCGCAACGGAGCTTTATGGAGAGTTGGCAGATTACTTTAAGAAAAAGAAGGTGGCACTTCTCCACGGTGCTATGAAGCAGGCGGAGAAGGACAAAGTCATCGAGAGTTTTTCCAAAGGAGACACCCAGATCCTGGTTTCTACAGTGGTCATTGAAGTGGGGGTCAACATACCTAATGCCAGCATTATGGTCATCGAAAATGCAGAACGTTTTGGCCTGGCTTCTCTGCATCAGTTGAGAGGACGGGTGAGAAGGGGGGCAGAACAGTCTTACTGTTGCCTGGTTTCTGACGGAAAAACGGAATTGTCCAAAGAACGGCTGGATATCATGTGTCAAACCGGAGACGGTTTTGAAATTGCGGAAAAAGATCTTTTGCTTCGTGGCCCGGGTGAATTTTTCGGTTTTCGCCAGCACGGCCTGCCGGAGCTGAAGCTGGCGGATCCGGTCCGCCATAAGAGTATCCTTGAAAAGGCCAGAGAAGAGGCCCTTTTGCTCCTGCAGGAAGATCCTTTTTTGGAAACCCCTGAAAACAAAGGCCTTTTACATGGAATCCACCGCCTTTATGGCGCTTTGGAAGAGCTAAGCATATAATCATTGCTATTTTTAGCTTTTATGTTAAAATAAATAAGGGAAAGGGGCTGACCACTTTGCGTATTATAGCCGGAGAATTAAAGGGACGGCGCCTTGAAACGCCGCCGGAAAGCGAGCGGATCCGCCCTACCACAGAACGGGTAAAAGAGGCGGTTTTCAGTATGGCTGCGCCATATCTGGAGGATGCCTTGGTCGTTGACCTGTTCACGGGTACTGGTAATTTAGGTCTTGAGGCCATCAGCAGGGGTGCCAGGTATGTCATTTTTGGGGATAAGTCCCGAAAAAGCCTGGCATTGGCAGAACGCAACATCAGACATTGCGGAGTGCTGGACAAAAGCACCTTGATCCTTGGGGATTGGGAGCAGGTTTTGCGTAGGATCAAACAGCCTCAGGATGTCTTTTTTTTAGATCCGCCTTATGCTGATGGCATTTTGTTTGATTGCATACAAAAAATCAGCGAATCAGACATGTTGACATCAGAGGGTATCATTGTTGCCGAACATTCCGTCAAGGAAGATCTGCCCGAAGATATCGGATCTTTTGAACGTTTGAAAAGAAAACGATATGGAAATATCGTGATCAGCATTTATTCAAAAAAATCGGAGGAGCAATAGCAGATGAGAAAAGTTCTTTATGCAGGAACTTTCGACCCGATCACAAACGGACATATGGATATGATCGAAAGAGCTTCCAAATTGTGCGACGTACTGATGGTTGGCGTCATGGAGAACAAGGGAAAAAAGCCTTTTTTTACTGCGGAAGAAAGACAGGATATTATCCGAAAGAGTTCCGCACATTTGTCCAATATAGAAGTCATAACCTTTGACGGGCTGCTTGCAGATTTTGTGAATGCAAACCAGATCGAAGCCGTTGTCCGTGGACTCAGAGCCACGATGGACTTTGAATACGAGCTGCAGATGGCCCATATGAACGCAAGACTGTACAATAAAGATGTAGAAACGATTTTTATGATGACTTCTCCGCAATACTCTTTTGTGAGCTCCAGCATCGTCAAAGAAGTGTTTTCTTTTAACGGCGACATTGAGGGACTTGTCCCAAAAGCGGCATTGGATGAGTTGAGAAGGAAAATGAAGATACGAAACGAGGGAGGATTATAGGATGAAGGTTTTAGAACTTTTGGACGAAATCGATGATATCTTGGACACCAGTTCCGGATTCCCGCTGACAGGAAAGATCCTTGTGGACGCCGAGGAGATTCGTGAAATCGTTCGTGAAATTCGCGTGGTTCTTCCGGATGAGATCCAGCAGGCTCAGTGGATCAAGGAAGAGCGCCAGCGTATCCTTGATGAAGCAAAAAATGAGTATGAATCCGTGCTTAAGGATGCCAGAGTCCAGGCCGAATCCCTCATCGAAAATGATGATATCACCACCAAGGCAAAGAACCGGGCGGATGAGATTATCCGAATCGCCGAAACCAATGCCAAAAACCTTAAAATCGGAACTTTTGATTATATCGACAGCATTTTGTACAACTTCCAGGATAAAGTGGATCAATTGTATGCTGTGTATTACAACGATATGTTCAATAACCTCCAAAAAACCTTTGAACAGGTCAACGGCATGCTTTCCGAAAACCGGAATGAGGTCAAGGAATTGATGTACAAAGCCCAGATGGAAGAAAACCGCTAGGATCGCTTTGAGAAAAATCAAACACAACGCCGGCAGAGCATGCTCCGTCGGCTCTTGTATTTAGAGGGATCAGGTATCCCGGGGAGGATTTTTGAACGTCACAGGGATCATTGCCGAATATAACCCGTTTCATCAAGGACATCAATATCATCTGGAGGAAAGCCGCCGCATCACGCAGGCAGATTGCGTGGTCGCCGTAATGAGCGGGGACTTTACCCAAAGAGGGGAGCCCACGGTACTGGATAAATGGACAAGAGCCGCCACAGCCGTAGAAAACGGAGTGGATCTTGTACTGGAAATGCCCTTTGTCTTTGCCTGCAACAACGCAGAGTATTTTGCACATGGCGGTATTGCTGTTCTTGCAGGACTTGGCTGCGTGACCCATTTTTGCTTTGGAAGTGAACAGGGTGACATCAACAGACTGGTCCAAGCTGCAAAAATTCTTTCCCTCGAAACGGACGATTTCAGGGAACGCATACGGCATTTTCTCGATCTTGGCTACTCTTATCCCAAAGCCCGCTATGAAGCCATGGCAGTAAAAAACGCCGACGAAGCGTCCGTTCTCCTTTCCCCCAACAATATATTGGGAGTAGAGTATCTAAAGCAATGGCTTTCCATCCCTAACGACATGCAGCCCGTCACCATAAAAAGGGAAGGGGCCGGATATCACGATCAGAATTTAAAAAAGGGGAAATATCCAAGCGCCAGCGGAATCAGAAAATTCCTGGCAGAAACAGAGGACAGGGACCTTCTTCGAAGCCTTGTTCCCGAAAAAACATTTCTGTTGATGAAGGAAAAACCTCTCCTTTTTCACGCTGCGCTGTACCCTTTGATTTTTTATAAAATACTCACATCGGAACGGCAGGAACTGGCCGCTGTACTGTCTGCGGGAGAGGGGTTGGAAAACAGATTGAAAGAAGCCCTGAAGGATGCAACGGATCTTGAAGATTTGATTCGGAGAGTCAAGTCCAAACGCTACACCGAGACCCGGATCTGCCGTTTACTGGTACATACTCTTTTGGATCTGAAAAAGGATGTTTTTTTTCGCTTTCTGGAAGAAGACACTCTTTACGCCAGAGTACTTGCTTTTTCCGGCAGGGGAGCGGAACTTCTCCGACAGGTAAAAAAGAAGGAACAGAACAAGATCCCCATCATCACCAACATCAACAAAGATATTGCGTGGGACAGCCCTTTGCGGGAGATGCTGTCCTATGATGTTCTGGCCTCGGATCTTTGCAATTTGCTTCGTTACGGCGAGATGGGCCGCCATTCGGATCACATTTGCCGGCCTTATCAAAAACCCTAAGGGGCTTTGGATAAAAATTGCTGGTGAACGGATAAAGAAAGTGATATAATTGTTGGCATTGAGGTGTAGAAATTCCTGGCTATAGTGTTTTGTAAAGGAGTAAGAAAATGAAGGTATTGGTCGTTAATTGCGGCAGTTCATCCTTGAAGTATCAGGTTCTTGAGATGGATGATGCATCACTTTTGGCAAAAGGACTTGTGGAACGTATCGGTATTGATGGTTCCGTGATTAAACATGAAAAAATCGGGATGGACAAATTCGTGAAAGAAACCCCGATGCAAAATCATAAAGATGCTATCGGACATGTTTTGGAAGCATTGGTCGATGCGAACCACGGCGTTATCAAGTCTATGGATGAACTTGGGGCAGTTGGACACAGAGTTGTTCATGCCGGTGAAAAATACGCAGGTTCTGTTCTCATCACAGACGATGTAATGGCTGCACTGGAAGAATGTATCGATCTGGCGCCCCTGCACAACCCCCCCAACATCATGGGTATCCGTGCCTGTCAGGAACTCATGCCCAAGACTCCCATGGTTGGAGTATTCGATACAGCTTTCCATCAGACCATGAAACCGGAAGCTTATCTGTATGCGATTCCTTATGAATTCTATGACAAATATAAAGTCAGAAAATACGGCTTCCACGGAACCAGCCACAAATATGTTTCCGAAAGAGCTGCAGCCATGCTGGGAAAAGAACCCAAGGATGTGAAGGTCGTTACCTGCCATCTGGGAAATGGCGCCAGCTGTGCCGCTGTAAAAAATGGCGTTTGCATTGACACCAGCATGGGCTTCACCCCCCTCGATGGTCTGGTAATGGGCACCCGTTCCGGTGCCATCGACCCGGCGGTCATCACCTTCCTCAAGCAGAAAGAAAAGATTTCTGCTGATGAAGTGGTTTCCATTCTGAACAAAAAATCCGGGATGCTCGGCGTTTCCGGAGTCAGCAGTGACTTCCGTGACGTAGAGCAGGCTGCTGAGGAAGGCAATGCTCGCTGCCAGTTGGCCATCGATCTCTTTGCGCAGAGAGTAAAATCTTTCATCGGATCTTACATGGCTGAAATGAACGGCGCAGATGCCATCGTATTTACTGCCGGTGTTGGAGAAAATGACATCGCTATGAGAGCTTTGATCTGCGCCGATATGGAAAACCTGGGCATCAAGATCGATGCCGAAAAGAACAATGTCCGCGGCGAAGAACGGATCATCAGCACAGACGATTCCAAAATCAAAGTTTTCCTGGTTCCCACCAATGAAGAACTGGTTATTGCCAGAGACACTGCAGAGATCGTTGCCGCCATCTAAAGAAAAAGATTGACAGGCATATTTACCCTGTGTATAATATAATACGTTCGTACACAGAAAAAAGGAGGTGTTAAATATGGCAGTACCCAAGAGGAAAACATCCAAAGCGAGAAGAGACAAGAGAAGGTCTCCGAACATGAAGATGACAGCTCCTGCATTATCCACATGTCCGCAGTGTCACGAGCCAAAGCTTCCGCACAGAGTTTGCCCAAATTGCAACTATTACGACGGCAAAGAAGTCGTTGCAGCAGAAGCGTAAGGAATACAAAGTCTATAATCTCGCTGAGAGACAGACCGTCGGCTATGCCGACGGTCGTTTTTTTGTCCACAGAAGCAAAGATTCTGTAATGTTAATATAAGAAAAGCCCGGTTCGCCCCCGGAAATCATTTCATGGATCCGTGATCTCCGAGGTTAACAGGGCTTTTATGATGCATTATTTTATTTAGTTTTTTATTTGATCAAAAGTTCAGCGATCTGCACAGCGTTGGTGGCGGCTCCTTTGCGGATGTTATCAGCTACAACCCAAATATTCAAACCGTTTTCTACGCTTTCGTCTCTTCTGACTCTGCCGATATACACTTCATTCTTTCCGGCAATGCTTCTTGCAAGGGGATACACATTGTTTGCAGGGTCATCCTGCAAAATGCAGCCCGGTGCGGAGGCAATCAAGGCCTTCACTTCTTCCAGATCGAAAGGTTTTTCAAATTCCAGATTGATGGATTCGCTGTGGCAGTCAAAGACCGGAACTCTGACGGTAGTGGCAGTGATACGGATACTGTCATCTCCCAAAATTTTTCTGGTTTCGTTGACCATCTTCATCTCTTCTTTTGTATAGCCATTGTCAAGAAAGACATCGATGTGAGGCAGACAATTTCCGGCGATGGGGTGGGGGTAGGCTTTCATGATATCGTTGCCGGCAAGACCTTGTTTGAGATCTTCAATGCCTTTGAGACCTGTTCCAGAAACCGCCTGGTAAGTGGAATAAACGATCCTCTTGATGTTATATTTTTCGTGGAGGGGTTTTAAGGGGACCACGGCCTGGATAGTAGAGCAGTTGGGATTGGCAATGATGCCTTTATTCCATTCCACATCTTTGGGATTGACCTCGGGGACGACCAGGGGCACGGTGGGGTCCATCCTCCACGCACTGCTGTTGTCCACTACCACAACGCCATTTGCGGCAGCAATGGGAGAATATTTTTCGCTGGTGGAACCGCCGGCAGAAAAGAGGGCAATATCGATGGGTTTGTCGAAGGAATGCTCATTCAGCTCTTCCACCACATATTCTTTTCCCTGATAAGTGATTTTGGTACCTGCTGATTTGGCAGAGGCCATCAAATATAAATTATCAAAAGGAAACTGTCTTTCCTCCAGAACCTTCAAAATGGTGGACCCTACAAGTCCTGTTGCTCCGACTACTGCGATGTTTGGCTTCTTGTTCATGATATTTTCCTCCTTGCATGCATCTATATATGAACTTTTAAATTGATAAAAACTGGTTGAGAGTTCAATGATTTCTATCAAGATATTGAGTTATTATACAATATGTACACCAAAATGTTAACCTGTTTTTCTTATTTATTTTGTTCAATTCTCAAGCCTTAGGTGGTATAATGATATGATAGATATTCTAAAATCGCATGAAACATGCGATTTTTTACGAAAAAGTTATTTTTGCGAGCAATCATTTTTATGCAAAAGGGGTGCAGAGAAGTTGACTTTATTGGAAGGCATTATTTTAGGATTAGTACAGGGGCTGGCGGAGTTTCTGCCTGTGAGCAGTTCAGGGCATTTGGCAATAATACAGCATTTTTTCGGTATCGACGGCGAAAAAGTTTTGCCCTTTGCCGTTTTACTCCATGTGGGAACTCTGTTTTCCCTGCTGGCGGTATATTATAAAGATCTTTGGGAACTTGTACTAGAACTCACTTGCGTCTTCAAAGATATTTTTTCAGGTAAGGGTTTAAGAATAAACGCAAATGAAACCAGAAAAATGGGATACATGATCGTTGTCGCCACCATCCCCACGGGAATCATCGGAGTTTTATTTGATGACTTTTTTGCATCCTTATACAATTCCATGGCAACCATAGGAGTGTGTCTCCTTGCCACTGGCTTCCTTCTTTACATGGTAGAAAAAATGGGACGGAAGGGGAGACAACTCGAAGGCATGAAATTCAGAGACGCATTTCTTGTAGGTCTTTTCCAGTCTGTGGCCATCGCCCCCGGCATTTCCCGATCCGGTGCCACCATTGCGGGAAGTCTGGTTTCCGGGCTGGACCGCAAACTGGCGGTGAAGTTTGCTTTTTTGATTTCCATTCCTCCTATCCTGGGAGCCTGCATTTTAGAAGCTCCAGCGGCGATTGAAATCGGTTTGGCCGGTCAGGATCTGATTCCCCTTATCGTAGGGGTTCTTGTTTCGGCCGTTTCCGGATTTGTTGCCATCAAAACCATGATTCGCATCGTGTCCGGCAAAAAACTCTATATTTTCTCCTATTATACATGGATCGTGGGAGCACTTCTCCTGATCCACACTTTCATGGAATAAAAAAGGAGTCGTTATGGCAGAGCAGAAGAAAAAAGCGGGGAGACCGCCAGGTTCCGGAAAAAAGAACAGCAAAGTGCGATCGGAACAGGATCTGGCAGCAAAACAGGCCAAAAGCAGAATTCGGGATGAAATCTGGGCTCTGATTCTTATCAGCTTTGGGGCCTTCTTTGTCATTGCTTTTCAGACAGAAGCAGCCGGAGAATTTGGCAGGATCATATCAGACCTGTTTAAAGGATTTTTTGCCCGGGTGGCCTATGTCCTTCCTTATTACCTGATCTTATATGGAATTTTACTGTTTCTCAAAAGGGCGGCGCATATTACGGGGCGCTCTGTTTTCTTTGCATTTTTGATTTTTCTCTCTGTTGCCCTTATCAACTCCGGCCGTTTTTTAAAGAACGCAAACATTGCCTGGAGTCTGGACTACCTGAAAGAAAGCTTTGATCAGGGTGTTCTCCTGGAAGGGGGCGGCGCCTTCGGCATGAATCTGGGATTGCTGATCGTAAAAGCAGTAGGCCTTCCTGGACTTTATATTTTTTCGATCCTTATGATCGGGATCTCTCTTCTTCTGGTCATCAGCACACCTATCTCCCAATTTTTAGATCAGTGGAAATTAAAAAGAAGCATTGCCCGGGAACAAAAATCGGCAGTTGTTGCCATTCCACAACCTGTCGCCGTTCCTGCGGCAAAGGCCGAGACACCGGTGAACAAAACTCTTTCCTCGGAAGCAGGAAAGCCACAGGGGTTTGATAAAATTGTTTCACCCCTTGCAAAATCACCTGCGCAGGGGATTTCTGCGGGACAGATGAAAATTATTGACTATATGAAAGATGATGATCTTTTTGAAGGAAGCGCTGATGACGACGGTTTTGGTCTGGAAGAGTCTCTTGTGCCTGAGACAGGAAAAGGTCTCGGCGATCCGGAAGAAAAATCGGCAGACCTCATTATCGATCCACCCAAAAGAAAGAAAAAAGGGGACGAGCCTCTTCCGGATATTACCCAGGAATTGGCCGCCGCCGCCTCAGAGTCGATTTCCGATTACCAGATGCCTTCCATTGATCTGCTTTCCAAAGCTCCCACAGAAAACAAATTCGGAGAAAGCTCGGATCTGCAGGCAAAGGGGATGAAACTGGAAGAAACCTTAAGGAATTTCGGAGTGAACGCCAAAGTGATCCAGGTCACCAAGGGCCCTGCGGTCACCCGCTATGAGATCCAGCCGGATGTGGGGGTAAAAGTCAGCAGCATCGTGAGGCTTGCCGATGATATCGCTCTTAATCTGGAAGCCAAGAGCATCCGCATGGAGGCACCTATTCCAGGCAAGGCCGCAGTGGGTATCGAGGTGGAAAATGACAGGATCAACCTGGTGGCGGTTCGGGACATTGTGGATTCCAAGGAATTCCGCGAAGCCAAATCCAAAATCGCTTTTGCCGTGGGAAAAGACATTTCCGGAAACTGCATCGTAGCGAATCTGAAAGACATGCCGCATCTTCTCATTGCCGGTTCTACCGGTTCGGGAAAGAGTGTATGCCTGAATTCCCTGATTATCAGCATTCTTTTTAAGGCAAGGCCGGAAGAGGTAAAATTTGTCCTCATTGATCCCAAGGTAGTAGAATTAGGCAATTACAACGGAATCCCCCATCTTTTGATCCCTGTAGTCACAGAACCTTCCAAAGCGGCAGCGGCGTTGAACTGGGCGGTGGCGGAGATGACCGTACGCTATAAGAAATTTGCAGAACAGGGAGTCCGGGATCTGGAATCCTACAACAACAGCCTGAAAGAAAGCGGCTCGGAAGAAGCGCCTTTACCTCAAATCGTCATTATCATCGATGAGTTGGCAGACCTCATGATGGCCGCTCCTTCCCAGGTGGAAGAATCCATCTGCCGGCTTGCTCAGATGGCAAGAGCAGCAGGAATGCATCTTATCGTAGCAACCCAACGTCCTTCTGTAGACGTCATTACCGGTGTCATCAAAGCCAATATTCCGTCCCGGATCTCTTTTGCCGTCTCTTCTCAGTTTGACTCCCGAACCATTTTGGATATGGCGGGTGCCGAAAAACTGGTGGGAAAGGGCGATATGCTGTTCAATCCTCTGGGGCTCGCAAAACCTACCCGTGTGCAGGGAGCCTTCATTTCCGATTCCGAAGTCCACCGGGTCATCGATTTTCTAAAAAATCAGGGCGAACAGCCGGAGTATGCGGCAGATGTCATAAACACCATTGAAAAAACTTTTGAGAATGCCGGCGAAGAGGATACAGACGAACTTTTGCCGGAAGCCATCGAGACAGTGGTGAGGGCTGAGCAGGCTTCTGTGTCTATGCTCCAGCGCCGTTTCCGTATCGGCTATAACAGAGCCGCCCGTCTGGTAGATATGATGGAAGCCAGAGGGATCATAGGCCCCAGTGACGGCAGCAGGCCCCGAAAGGTTTTGATGACCGAGCAGGAGCTCCTGGACCTGGACAAAGAAACAGACGAAGAGGAATAAAAAATGAAAATATATATCGAAACCTTGGGTTGCCCCAAAAATGAAACGGATTCCCTTCAATTAGAAGGACTTTTGGAAGATCACGGACACCGGGTCGTTGGAGAACCGGACGATGCAGAAGTTTTTGTCGTCAACACCTGCGGTTTTATTAACGACGCCAAGAAGGAATCCATAGACCAAATCCTTGCATTTGCAGCATATAAAACAGGAAAAGAAATCCTTGTTGTCACCGGCTGTCTCTCCCAGAGATACGGGGAAGACCTGACGAAAGCCATTCCCGAGATCGACATTTTGTTGGGGGTCAATGATTATCAGGCACTTCCTCAGATGCTCCAGGAATACGAAAAAGGCAAGGTCAATGTCGCCTGCCATCCGGCCCCATCGGAGTATTCGGAATGGGGACATCGGACGAATTCTTCCCCGGGGTATTCTGCCTATCTGAAGATAGCAGAAGGCTGCAACAATACCTGTGCATATTGTGTGATTCCTTCCATTCGCGGTCCTTACCTGAGCCGAAAAAAAGAAAACATACTGGAAGAGGCAGGAGATCTTGCAGCAAAAGGCTGCAAAGAGCTGATTCTGGTGGCCCAGGATGTAACAGCTTATGGTCAGGACCTTTACGGGGAATACAGTCTGACAGGCCTTTTGGAGGCGCTGTGCCAAATCGATGGAATCCGCTGGATCCGTTTGATGTACTGCTATGAAGACCGAATTACGGAGGAACTGATCTCCGTGATGGCAAGGGAGGAAAAAATATGCCACTATATCGATATTCCCCTGCAGCATGTTTCTGACCGGGTCCTTCGTTCCATGAACCGGCGCTCCACCAATGCATCTATTCGCAACACCATAGAATGTCTGCGCAGGGCCATGCCGGACATCGTCATCCGGTCCACTCTCATCACGGGATTTCCCGGGGAAACAAAAGAAGAATTTGAAGAGATGCTGGCTTTTGTAAAGGAAATGGAACTGGAACGTTTAGGGGTTTTTGCCTATTCGAAAGAAGAAGGAACTCCGGCAGCCCTGATGAAGGAGCAGGTCCATCCCCGAACGAAAAATGCCCGCCGGGATCGGATCATGGAAGCACAAAGACTAATTTCCCTAAAAAACAATCAGAAGAAAATAGGTGCCACTTTGGAAATTTTAGTCGAAACAAGAGAAGAAGATGGCACATACATCGGGCGAAGCCGTTACGATGCACCGGACATCGATTTTTCAGTTCTTTTTACAGCGGCGAACGAAGAACTGGAGGCTGGCGATCTTGTAGATGTAAAGATCACGGATGCCTTTGATTATGATTTGACCGGCGAATTTGTAAAACATACAGAAAGGAAGTAAAAACTATGAATTTACCTAACCAATTGACGATGTTAAGGATTCTCTTGATACCTGTGTTTGTTGTTGTATTAATGACCGGTCACTGGTATGCCTCCGGAATCATATTTATTGTCGCTTCAGCTACAGATGCTTTGGATGGACACATCGCCCGCAAAAACAATCTGATCACCAATTTCGGAAAGATCATGGATCCTCTTGCCGATAAACTGCTGGTCACTTCCGCATTGATCTGCCTTGTAGAACTGGGAACCATCCCCGGATGGATGGTCATCGTGATCCTGGCCCGGGAATTCATGATCACCGGCCTTCGCGCAGTAGCTGCCGGACAGGGGATCATCATCGCTGCCGGAAAGTCCGGAAAGATGAAGACCATATTACAGATGACAGCCCTTTCCCTGATTCTTTTAAAAGACTGGCCCTTCTCCATGTTTACGGATCTTCCCATCAGTACAGCGGTCCTTTGGGCTGCTGTGATTATGACCATCTATTCCGGAGTTGAGTACATCATTCAAAATAAAAAAGTGTTTTCCATGTAGGAGGGGTGCTTTTTGAAATCATCGGTTTTGAGCGTAGGAACAGAACTTTTGTTTGGGCAGGTAATCAATACGAACGCTGCTTTTTTGTCAAAAGAGCTCAATGATCTGGGCATCGATGTGATGTCACACTATACGGTGGGAGACAATCCCGGCTGCCTTAAAGAAATGATTTTGCGGATTTTTCAGGATTGCGATCTGATCCTTACCACAGGGGGACTGGGCCCCACACAGGATGACCTCACGAAGGAAATCGCCTGCGAAGCCATGGAAGATACTCTTGTTCTGCATGAGAACATAAAAGAAGATCTGGAAAAGTTTTTTTTGAAGCTGGGGCGTACTATCACGGAAAACAATTACAAACAGGCGTATTTTCCATCCCGTGCTGTCATTTTTGAAAACGGGGCAGGCACTGCTCCCGGTTTTGCTCTGGAGAATAATGGCAAAACTATCATTTGTCTTCCCGGGCCTCCCCGGGAAATGAAGGGCATGTTCCAGCACCAGGTAAAACCATTTTTGCAAAAGAGGACAGATGCGGCGATCTATTATAAAATGCTGCGTCTTTTTGGCATTGGCGAATCCCAGCTGGAAACTGAACTTATTGAGCTTATTGACGGGCAGAAAGATCCCACCATCGCCACTTACGCAAAAGAAGGCGAATGTTGTGTACGGGTCACCTCCAAAAGAAAAGACCCGGAAGAGGCACGGCAGGCCGTCCATGAAATGATCGGCAAAATAGAAGAAAAAGTCGGAAACTACATCTTCAGCTACGATGATGAAGAACTTCATCAGGTAGTGGCGAAAAAGCTTCTTAAAGAAGGAATCAGCGTGTCCTGTGCGGAATCCTGTACAGGGGGACTCTTTTCTCAGACCCTTACAGACGTTTCGGGGATCTCAGCTATTTTTGACCGGGGACTGGTGACATACAGCAACAAGGCTAAAATAGAAGAGCTGGGGGTTTCACCGAAAACCCTGGAAACCTTCGGCGCTGTCAGTGAAGAGACGGCCAGGGAGATGGCGGAAGGCCTGAAGAAAAAAACAGGCTCCCGTCTTTGTATTTCCATAACGGGTATAGCGGGACCGGAAGGAGGGTCTGCGGATAAACCGGTAGGTTTGGTTTATTTTTGCGCCATCCTGGATGAAAAAAAGGTCTGCAGAGGCGTAAAAATCAGGGATCTGGGAAGAGCCTGGAACCGCAACTACGCAAAACTCCTGATGTTCGATGCGGTAAATAAACTGATAGAAGAAAAGAAATATTTGTAATATATTGACATTGATTTTAAATAATGTTATCTTTGTTCTGTAAAAAACCCGCTTGACCTTTTGGAAAAACAAGGTTATCATGAGGTAGAACAAATGTTCGTGCATAATAAATGGAGGTAGTTATGGGGATCAATCAGAACGAAAAAGACAAGGCTCTTGAAGCAGCCATGCAGCAAATAGAAAAGCAGTTCGGCAAAGGGGCTATCATGAAGCTGGGAAGCGATGAAGCCAAGCTGAATGTGGAAGCCATTTCCACAGGCTCCGTAAGCCTCGATATCGCTACCGGCATCGGCGGTGTTCCCAAGGGCAGGATCGTGGAGATATACGGACCGGAATCCTCCGGGAAGACCACTTTGGCCTTGCATATTATTGCCGAGTCTCAGAAAAAAGGCGGAAAAGCTGCTTTTATTGATGCTGAACATGCTCTGGATCCGGAGTATGCCAGAAAACTGGGCGTAGATGTGGATGAACTTCTGGTATCCCAACCGGACACCGGAGAGCAAGCCCTGGAGATCTGTGAGATGCTTGTACGCAGCGGAGCTATTGATGTTATCGTAGTGGACTCTGTGGCGGCGTTGGTACCCCGGGCCGAGATCCAGGGAGAAATGGGTGACAGCCATGTAGGGCTGCAAGCCCGGCTCATGTCCCAGGCACTTCGTAAACTGGCGGGAGCCATCAACAAATCCAATACATCAGCTATCTTCATCAACCAGCTGCGTGAAAAAGTAGGCGTTATGTTCGGGAGTCCTGAAGTCACTACAGGGGGAAGAGCATTGAAGTTTTATGCCAGCATGCGTTTTGACGTGCGGCGTATCGAAAGCATCAAATCCGGAGATCAGGTCACAGGAAACCGTACCCGGGTAAAAATCGTCAAGAATAAGGTGGCTCCGCCTTTCAAACAGGCTGAGTTCGACATCATGTACGGACAGGGGATTTCTCGCGAAGGCGACGTTCTTGATTGTGCAGCAGAAGCGAAAGTTGTTGAAAAAGCAGGAGCTTGGTATAGCTTTAAGGGCGAAAAGATTGGACAGGGCAGGGAAAATGTTAAAGCCTATCTGGCAGAACATCCCGATGTGTTGAAAGAGATAGAGGCACGTCTCATGGCCGGCGCCATTCCCAAAACAGGACCTGTAGTCGATGAAGACGGTGTCATTTTGGAATAAAAATTTATTGACGAAAGCCTCGGTGTGTGTTATTATCTTCATGTTTGTTAGCCGCACAGGCAAGGCTTTAAATGCAGGTATCTGCTGCCTTGTATGGCGAGACTGGATAGAGGAGGTAAAAGAATGTACGCAGTAATCGAGACCGGAGGGAAACAGTACAGAGTGCAGGAAGGCGATGTCATTTCTGTCGAAAAGCTCAATGTTTCCGCAGGTGACAAAGTAACTTTGGATAAGGTAATGTTTCTTTCCGACGGCAAGACTCTTCAGGTAGGTGCGCCCTACGTTGACGGAGCAAAAGTAGAAGCAACCGCCGTAGAAAATGGAAAAGGACAGAAAGTCATCATCTTCAAGTTCAAATCCAAGAAGGATTATCGGAAGAAGCAGGGACACAGACAGCCTTACACCATGCTGAAGATTGAGAAAATCAGCAAGAAGACCAGAGCAAAAGCAGCGAAAGCAGAAGAAACTGCAGAAGTTGTGGAAGCGTAATAGAAAAAGTAAAACAATCTAACATACAGTGTCTAAGACACGGACTGCACAAAATAAAGGAGGTGTAGTAGATGGCATCTAAAAAGGGAGTAGGTAGTTCCAAGAACGGACGCGACAGTGAGTCGAAACGACTTGGAGTGAAGAGAGCAGACGGACAGATGGTCAGCGCAGGCAGCATCCTGGTCAGACAGAGAGGAACCAAGTTCCATCCCGGCAATAACGTAGGTATCGGCGGAGATGACACTTTGTTCGCAAAGGTAGACGGAGCTGTAAAATTTGAAAGATATGACAAGACCAGAAAAATGGTCAGTGTTTATCCGAAAGAAGCGTAAAAAAACGAAAGCCTCTATTCATACAATAGAGGCTTTCTTTTTTCAGCACACCAATTCTTCCAGAAGGGAGAGGAAACGAAATGTTCGCAGACAGAGCAAAAATTATAATTCGATCAGGAAAAGGCGGAAACGGTTGTGTTTCTTTCCGTAGAGAGCCTTTTGTCCCCGAAGGCGGCCCCGATGGAGGGGACGGCGGAAAAGGCGGCGATGTTATTTTTATCGCTGATCCCAACAAAAAAACTCTTTTAGATTTTCGCTATAGAAGAAAGTACGAAGGAGAACATGGAGAAGACGGAAAAAAGAAAAAGCGTTTTGGTAAGGGCGGGGAAGACTGCCTGATCCAGGTTCCTGTGGGCACGGTGATCATTGACGAAGAGACCGGCCTTGTGATAAAAGACATGAAAGTAAAGGGTGAAAGCTACACCATTTTGCGGGGCGGAAAGGGAGGAAAGGGAAATGTCCACTTTAAGAATTCCGTCCGCCAGGCTCCAAATTTTGCGGAAGCAGGAGGCGCAGCCAGAGAAAAAAACATTATTCTGGAACTGAAGCTCCTTGCGGATGTAGGCCTGATCGGCTTTCCCAATGTAGGAAAATCTACTCTCCTTTCTGTGGTCACCGAGGCAGATCCCAAGATCGGAAACTATCATTTTACGACCATACAGCCCAATCTGGGAGTGGTCCAAAAATACGAAGAGAGTTTTGTCATTGCAGATATTCCGGGATTGATCGAAGGCGCCCACCAAGGCCTGGGGCTTGGTTTGGATTTTCTCAAGCACATCGAGCGTACCAGATTGCTGGTGCATTTAGTGGATGTATCCGGTTCTGAAGGGCGGGATCCCATTGAGGACTTTGAAAAAATCAACCATGAACTTTCTTCCTACGGAAAACGTCTGCCGGATAAACCGCAGATCGTTGCTGCAAATAAAATGGACATGACAAGCCCCGAGCAATATGAAAAGTTTGAAGCTTACTGCCAGGAGAAAGGGTACCGGGTCTTTCCCATTTCCGCCCCGCTGCATCAGGGAACGGAAGAGCTTCTTTCTGCGATCTTTGAAACATTAAAGGCACTACCGGAGGAAGAGGAAGAGCCAACAGTATTCCTTGAATACAACAACGAGGAAGAGGATCCGGATTACAGAGAGATCCAGTGTAGCAAAGATGACCGTGTCTATGTACTGACCGGAAAACAACTGAAAAAGATCTTTGATTCGACAAATTTCAACGACCCTGGTTCTCTCCGCTACCTTTACCGCTATGTGGAACAGAAAGGTGCTTTGGAGCGCCTGAAAGAAATGGGCCTTTCTGAGGGAGATACGGTTCGGATCATAGATTATGAATTCGAATACTACGATGAATAGTTGTCCCTGAATACCTGGCAAATCAAAGAAGGGATTTCGCTCCTGTTTTCCATGGTAACATCAAGGACCAAAACGGAGGGGTGTTTTCGGATCTCTTCCAGCCAGGCTACCGGTCTTTCTTTGATGACTCCAAGAACAGGGATGTTGCCGTTCAGACAGTGAAAAACTTCCTGCTGAAAGGAAAGGGCGTCCTTTTCCAGAAAACCAAGTTCATCCATAATAAGCAGGGTACTATTTTTTCGTGCGGCTTGCAGGAATGCAACGCCAAGACTTTCAAAAACGGAAGGGTATCCTGCTATTTGTTTTTCCTTTCGCACTGCGATTTTATGCCCCATATCATAGGATAATGGTTCCCCATAAGCCGACATATAAAGATCCGAATCCTCTGCAAGTCCGGCGTGGGTAAGAAAACCGGCGGGTTCCAGTTTGTATTCCTTTATAAGCTGTAAAACGGCTTTTTGTAAAGCAGTGGATTTTCCCACCTGTATGGGCCCTCTGAGAAAAATGTGCATAAACGATACCTCAGTTCTGTTCTTTTTCGAGAAAGGTAAGGGCAGAGAGAACAAAAGCGGGACAGCGTTCCTTTAAAAGCTCCTCCAACAGCGAAAGATCCAGATCCTGTGGATTTGTAAGGTCCACACCCAAAAGCCCTTTGCAGGTGTCATCTCCGTTTTCCTCACAAAATGCTTTTTTCAGCGCTGAGATTTTTTCTTCTAACGCCTTATCCGAAACAGAGGGGTCTTCCTCATAGAGCAGCTTCATAACAGCAATGGCTCCGTCCAGAGCGCCACAGGTTCCTCCGCGGAAGGTGCCGTTCCCCAGCTCATCTGCCAGTTCCAGGGCTTTTTCTTCCGTCAGGCCGAGTTTTTCGGCGTAGGCGAGGAAAATGATCTGGGTACAGTTATATCCACTTAAAAATTGATTTTGTATTGCTTCTTTTGTCAACATGGGGCGGCTCCTTTCCGATTTGACACTTAGACTCTCACTCCTATTTTGTTTTCTCACATCCCAAATGTCAAACAAAAAACATCTCTCTTGCATAACATCTTCCGATACAATATAATTAATTGGATAGTAAATATCGATGAAAATATGATATATCTCCGATCTCGAGGCCTGTGGCATCTGCTATGGCGTAGAGACTGGGTTTGCCTGGAAACGGGCGGGCCTCCCATGTTTGGAAAGGAGACAGCAACAGTATGTGCTTTTTACATGCCTGTCTTTTTTTCTGTGGAAGGACAGGTTTTTTTATTGGTTTACCGTAAGTTGCGGAAGGAAATAAAATGGAGTTCAAACAGATCGAGGCATTTGTGAATGTAGTCAAACACAGGAGCTTTTCCAAAGCAGGAGATGCCTTATACCTTACTCAGCCCACCATCAGCGCCCATATCAGCAGTCTGGAAAAAGAACTTGGAAAGCAGTTGATACAAAGGGGCCGTAAAGAGACATTACCCACCAAGGAAGGCGCTATTTTCTATGAGTATGCTGTCAACATGCTGCGGGTCCGGGATGAATCGCTTTATTCTCTGGATTCCGGAAAAGGGGAATATGAAGGTTGTTTGGATATCGTTATTTCTTCCGGCATCTGTGATCCGGAAATCCCCCGTCGATTGATGCGGTTTCGAAATGCTTTTCCCAATATCGAGCTTTTTGTCCGTCAGGAACCAAAGGCAGCCCTATTGAAGAAAATTTCAGACAAGAGGGCAGAATTTGGCTTCACTGAATCCAAGCAGGATGACGGGCTGGAATATGAACTGTTGCGTGAAGACCGACTTGTTCTCATCACTCCCAAAAGCAGAAAATATTTTGGGATCACGGATCGTGAAATCAGCTTGTTTGAACTTCGGCGCGAACCACTGGTGGCCTGGGATACGACCCTTTCTTCGGGAAAACCCCTGATCAAGATTTTGGCCGATTCCGGGGTAAGTATAAACCAAAGAGGCCTCGTAGCCACATTGGACTCCATTGATGCTGTCAAGCAGTTCGTAAAAAATGACCTGGGTGTAGCTATCCTCCCGGAATCCATCGCCAAAGAGAATCCGGACGGAAATCTTCTGGTATTTCGCATTACGGATCTTTTTATGACAAACAAGCTCTATACCGTTTATAATAAAGCAGAAAAGCTTTCCCCCGAAGCGGCGGCGTTTTTGGCATTTTTGCACGAAGAGACCCCTTTTGAGGAAAAGAACATTTCGTAGAAGGAGCAGCATGAAGAAAAAATTAGCAGATACCCGAAGCATTTGCCCTGTCTGTTTGCGAACGCTGCCTGCACAACGGGTCAGTGAAAACGGGAAAGTCTACCTTGAAAAGGAGTGCCCGGAGCATGGATTTTTTCGGGCATTGATCTTTGAGGCGGAGGAGAATTACCTCCAGTGGAATTCCACGGAAATCAACACCAAGCCGGATTTTCATGAGACAGAAACGGCAAAGGGCTGTCCTCATGATTGCGGCCTTTGTCCCGAGCATAAACAGCAGGCCTGCTGCGTAGTGATAGATGTGACCGATCGATGCAACCAGAATTGTGCCTATTGTTTTGCTTCTTCCGACAAATACGGGAGGGAAGAGTGTGAACCTACGGTTTCTCAGATCCACAGGACCTTGTGTGACTTGCTGAAAAAAACTCCGGAAAGGCCTTTTAATATTCAGCTCTCAGGAGGAGAACCTACGGTCCGGGAAGATCTTTTTACAATCATCAAGATAACCAAAGAATTGCGTTATCCTTACATTCAACTAAATACCAACGGGATGCGGCTAACCGAGGAGGGATACTGTGAAAAACTTCAGGATGCCGGGCTTTCCGCTGTTTTTTTGCAGTTTGACGGAACAGAAGAAGAAATCTATAGGAAAATCAGAGGTCAGGAACTTCTTTCTGTCAAGAAAAAGGCTTTGGAAGAGATCAAAAAAGCCGGACTTTCTGCGGTGCTGGTGGTCACGGTAGTACCCGGGGTCAATGACGAAAACATTGATGAGATCATTCGATTTGCCGCAGAAGGATTGCCCTTTATCAGAGGCATCCATTTTCAGCCCGTTTCTTACATGGGGAGATTTCCTCATGAACCCCGGGATGAAGACCGTATCACACTGGATGGCCTGATTCGGCGGATCGAAGAACAGACCGGCGGAGCCATGGAGCGAAAGCATTTTCTGCCCCTTACCAGCGGCAGCTGTTATTGTTCTTTCCATGGGCGTTTTATTTATACGGAGGATGGCAATTATTTACCCATATCCACGAACCCCGAAGGGGCCTGCTGCGAGAAAGCGGCCATCGTCAAGGCCAGAAATTTCATTGAAAAGCAATGGGAATGGACACCGGATACGAAGAACCCTGCAGGTGGATCCGGGGGAGACCTCAGCGATTTTGAGTATTTTGCAGACCGGGTGAAAAACTATGGTATGAGCATTACCGCCATGGGCTTTCAAGATCGTTGGAATCTGGATCTGGATCGCCTGGAGAAATGCCGTGTGCATGTTTCCGCAGAAGACGGAAAACTGATCCCCTTCTGCGCTTACAATAACATTTATCGAAAAAACCAGGGATAGAATCAAAAAACAGAATTACAAGAAGGAAGGACTCTATGGAAACGAAAAAGCTAAAAAAGACAAAGGACTCAATGCAAATTCGTAAAAGGAATTTGGGAAAAAATTCCGGAAGCGGTGATAGCTGCGGAGATCATCATGAACATGAATGGGATTCGAAAAAACCTATATGCAAACTTTTTGAAAATCCTGAATTTCAGGAAATCTGTGGGGATACCCTGCATCCGGGCGGATTGGAACTCACAGAAAAAGGCGTTCGAGCCTGTAAATTCCGCAATGGAGCCAAGATCCTGGATATCGGCTGTGGCAAAGGAGATACGGCAAATTATCTTTCAGAAAAACACGGCTTGGATATTACCGGCTTGGACCAGTCTGAAATACTGATTGAACAGGCGAAGAGAAAATACCCTGGGCTGCATTTTGAAAAGGGAGATGCCGACTTCCTGGAATTTTCATCCAATTCTTTTGATGGTGTCCTTATGGAATGCGTGTTATCACTTTGTGATTTAAAGGAAGAAGTCCTTCATGAGTGCTGGTGCGTTCTGAAAGAAGGGGGAAAGCTGATCCTTTCTGATTTGTATCTGCGGGAACCCGGAAAAAAGAAAACGGATGAAAACAGCGTTGCGGCAGTAAAAACCTGCATGACAGGAGGAATGGTGAAGGAAGAGCTTTTGGAAATTCTCAGAAAAACAGGGTTTACAAAAATCATGTGGAACGATTGCTCTGAAACCCTGGGAAACATCACTGCAAACGCCATTATGAAATATGGCTCTCTTGAAAAATTTTGGGAGGAAATGCTTCCGGAAGGCGTAGATAAAAATGCATTCTGCACCTCTGTTTGCAGCGGAAAACCGGGGTATTTCCAGTTGACGGCGGTTAAGGCAAAGGCATAAGATAAAAATGGAAGATAAAAGATATCTGGATCAATGGATCTTAAAAAAAATCGGATCAAAGGCACCGGCATTGACCCGTGAAGAGTTGGAAGCTTATCAGTACAGAAAACTGATGGAAACTCTTCATTACGTGAAAGAACACAGCAGTTTTTACGGAGAATTACTGAAAGATTTTGATGTTTCAGATATAAGGAGCCTGGAAGACCTTCGGCGTATCCCTTTTACCACCGTCAACGATCTTTCAGAAGATCCTGCCAGAATGCAGTGCGTTCCCACCGGGGATATCAAGCGCATCGTATCCATGGAGACTTCCGGTTCGACCGGCGCATCCAAACGAATTTTCTTTACGGAAGAAGATCAGGAACTGACCATAGACCATTTTCATAATGGAATGTATCTGCTGTCCGACCCCACCGATGTGGTTTTGGTTCTTTTGCCCTGCCAGAGACCGGGATCAGTGGGGGACCTTTTACGCATTGGGATAGAACGTATGGGAGCCCGAGCAGTGGCTTATGGTTTGGTGGATGACACGGAAAAAGTCCTGGATCTTATGGAAGAAAAGAAAGTGACCGTCATCGTGGGAGTGCCGGGCCAACTTCTGGCCCTGGCCCAAAAAGATGTGGAACGGGCCGGAAGGGAAGGGACGCTTACAGGAAGTTCTGTGAAAAGCATACTGCTATCCACAGATTATATCCCCGACGAGATCTGTGCAAGCCTTCATGACATCTGGGGATCTCAGGTCTTTGAACACTATGGGATGACAGAAATGGGCCTGGGCTGCGCCGTGAGTTGCCCGGTGCTGGAAGGCTACCATATTCGCGAGGGAGATCTTTTACTGGAAATCGTGGACCCGGATACCCTTGAGCCTGTGCCGGAAGGCGAATATGGCGAAATCGTTTTTACAACCTTGACCCGAAAGGCGATGCCTTTTGTGCGGTATCGTACCGGTGACAGAAGCCGCTTTTTGCCTGATTCCTGTCCCTGCGGCAGTGTTCTCAAAAGATTGGAAAAAGTAGGAAAACGTGAGGCTTTGAAACAATACCAAGGAGGAGACATACTATGAACCAAGTTACAAAAATGGCCAGAGAACTACTGGATCAAAGACTACCTTTTGTTATCGCAAAGGTAGTAGATACTCATGGTTCCACACCACGTTCCACAGGCGCTACACTTCTTGCCACTGAAAGGGGAGAGTTTGTTGGAACAGTAGGAGGAGGATCTCTGGAAGCTGCCGTTGAAAAAATTTGTATGGAAACTTTCCAAACCAAAGAAAATCAAATTTTCCATTTTCACCTTAACGCTGCAGACCAGATGGGACTGGATATGCGCTGTGGCGGAGATGCCAACGTGAGTATCGAATATTATCCTGCGGATGCAAAGGAATACCGGGATGATCTTTCCAGTATTCCTACTGCATATATCTTCGGAGGCGGTCATGTAGGGAAAGCCATTGAACCGCTACTTCGTTATGTTGACTTCGCAACGGTGGTACTGGATGACAGAAAGGAATTCGCCAACAAGGAGCGCTTTCCGGAAGCCAAAGAGATCATTGTGCTGCAATCTTACGAAAACAACCTCTCTTCCATGGATATCGACCAAAACAGCTACATCATCATTGTCACCAGAGGACATCAGGGAGATTATGCAGTGTTGCGGGATGCAGTAGAAAGAGATGTGGCATATCTGGGAATGATCGGAAGCAAGAAAAAAGTGGGAGAAATGCTGGACAAACTCCGGGCAGAAGGAATTTCTGAAGAACGGATCCAAAAGATCTATTCTCCCATTGGCCTGCCCATCCATGCAGAAACGCCGGAAGAGATCGCTGTCAGCGTTGTCGCCGAAATCATCATGGTAAAATCCGGCCATGGAAAATAAATATGGCGCTATCGTCCTCGCAGCAGGATTTTCTTCCAGAATGGGTCTGTTTAAGCCCTTGCTGCCCTTCGCCGGAAAACCGGCGGTAGAACGGGTGACTGACGAAATAAAAATGGCGGGAATCAACCGCCTTCTTGTGGTGACAGGACACGAACATGAAAAAGTGGAGAGACTTCTTTATCAAAAAGGAGTTTCTTTCTGCTATAACGAAGATTACAGGGAAGGAATGTTCACTTCCATCAAAGCCGGGCTCAGGGAATTGTATGGGGAAGAAAGAAAATGTTCTTTTCCCAACAGAGAGTTAGCTCTTTCGGGTTTTTTCCTGCACCCGGTGGATTGTGCATTGATCACAAAAGAAACCTATAAAACGATGCTCAGGGAAATAGAAAAAGACCCTGTGTCCCTTGCTGTGGCATGCTTCAAAGGGAAGAACGGGCACCCACTGTATGTCCCATCCCGTTTTGTGGAGGAGATCCTTTTTTATGAAGGCGGAGAAGGGATGAAATTCCTGACAAAAAAATACGCAGACGAGCTGAGAAAAATTGAGGTGGAGGAACCTGCAGTCTTATGGGACATGGATCGCATTGAAGACTACCAGAAAATGATTTTTTCTCTGGAGGGTATTGCACCTGAAACCGTCTTTCATTTAAGACGGCTCCATCTGATACGACACGGAGAAATCCTTCAGCACGATGCTCCCATCCTCTTAGGACAAACAGATATCCCCCTTAGCGAAAAAGGGAGAGAACAGGCTCTGGACGCAGGGAAAAAGCTCAGACAACTTTCCCCACATGTGGCGGCGATTTACACCAGTGATTTGTCCCGCACCAGAGAGACCGCAAAGCTCATCGCAGATCATTGGACCCCACCTCTGGTCCCTCAGGAGAAAAAAGGATTGCGGGAACTTTTTCTCGGGGATTGGGACGGGCATTATGTGGAAGAAATACGAAAAAATCACCCCGAAGAATTTGAAGAAAGAGGACAAAACCTTCTTCTTTACAAAGTATCCGGTGGCGGAGAAAACTTTTTTGAACTTCAGCATCGGGTCATCAGGGCATTGGACGAGATCATACAAAAAACAGATGGGGAAGCTGCCATTGTCACCCACGGCGGGGTGATCCGTTCCATACTCTCCCATCTGCTGGCATTGCCATTAGAGGAATTGATCCATATCAAAGTTCCCAACGGGCAGATCCTGACGATTTTGTGGCCGGATCCCTTGAAAACAAAAGAAAACTAGAGGTCGACTTTATAAGAAACCACTTTTCCGATGTAATTGATTTCGGAAAGATCCTGGTAGCAATAAGCCTGATAGGATTTATCTTCCGGAAGAAGGAACACCTGATCATTGATAAACAAGACCCAGCGCAAAGCCGGGATCTTCCGGTTATCCGGATAAAAAGCGATGATATCACGATTCTTTAATAACTCCAGCTTCGTAGGCATGATATAAACATAGGCATGAGCCGGGATCAAAGGGGACATAGCTCCATCTCCTAAAAAAAGATTGATCATATCACCCTGAGTATCCGCTTTCGTAACTCCTCCGGCTTCCAATGTAATCTCACGGACAAGATCCGCCGCTTTTTGTGGGTCGTCCAGGTTTACAAATTGAGAGGAAAGCTCCAAAGCAGCGAGAATATCAAGGCTTTTGATATAATCCTGAGATTCTTTTGTAAATTCTTGTCCGGATGCTTTGAAAAGGGACTCCATCATGGCCTTATTGAGGGTAGAAGCAGCCAGCATGTATTCTTTCATCAGTCGAGGGGCTTTTTCCATGTATCCCTGAAAAACGAGGTGGGCCTGTTTGTCTGATCCGCAGGCTTTCGCAAGAGTCATGGAAACCTCCTCTGATGGCGGCGGCAATTTTCCGTTTTTCAGCTGGGAGATATAAGACGGGGTAATGGTAAGATTGAGTGCCTGGCATCTATTGGATATCTGCCGTAAAGACAGTTCGCTCTTCTGAATCATAGAATCCAGCATTTCTGCATAAGTCATTGCATATCCTCCTTTGGCGTTCACTTAATAATTAACTATAACATTAAGGTTTGTTTAATGTCAATCTGCAGGGAGGGTTTCAGCCGATGTTCAGAAGAAGTTTCTATTGGCGAAGCTTCTTTTTTTTGATAAAATGAAGTAAGGTGGTGAGGTCAATGCAAACAGTTCAGAAGGAAAAACCAATTCTTCCGGCTAAAAATCAGAAAAACCCGGGGCGAAAGCTTTGTCTGGAGCTTCTGGAGAACTATGGAACTCCAGGTCATGTGGTGAATCATTGCATTGCAGTGACCGAAACTGCGTTGCGAATTGCCAAAGCTTTGAATGCCATGGGAAATTCTCTTGATCTTTCCATGCTGGAAAGTGCAGCACTGCTCCATGATGTAGCCAGAGCCGAAGACAATCACAGCCTTCGTGGGGCTGAATTTGTTGAAAGCCTTGGGTATTGCGAAATTGCAGATTTGATTCGCTCCCATATGACATATTCAACAGATCCCAAAAAAATCGAAATCAGCGAATTGGACATTTTATGTCTTGCAGACCGCATGGTAAAAGAAAACACTTATGTAGGCATTGAAGAGAGAATGGACTATATTCTTGAAAAATGTAAAAACGATCCCGTTGCCACAGAACGCATCAAATTACGCAGGGATGAGATCCGCCAGCTTTGTCAGCGGATTGAGTCACTCATTGGTGTCAGCATGGATGAGCTGATGACTTGATGCCCTTGCAGGAGATGCGGATTTAAGGAGATAAGAATGAATATAACCAAAGAGCTTGAAAAACTGCTTCCCGAGGTGGAAAAACCAGCGCGTTACACCGGAGGGGAGCTTCATGCTGTATATAAGGAAAACAGTGCCCTTCGTTTTGGCTTTGCCTTTCCGGATACCTACGAGATCGGGATGTCCTATCTTGGCCTTCAGATCCTGTACAAAGTCCTGAATGATGAACCGGAAGTCTATTGTGAACGGCTCTTTGCTCCTTCCTCTGATATGGAAGAGCAAATGAGAAAAGCGGAACTGCCTCTTTTTACCATAGAGACAAAAACCCCCGCCAGAGAATTGGATTTTATTGGGTTCACGCTGCAATACGAACTTTCTTACACGAATATTCTCAACATGCTGGATCTGGCAGGGATCCCTCTGCTGCAAAAGGAGAGAGGCCAAAAGGATCCTCTTATTATCGGTGGTGGACCCTGTGCCTACAACCCGGAACCTCTGGCGGATTTCTTTGACCTCTTCGTCATCGGGGAAGGGGAAGAAGTTTTACCGGAAATCTGCAGTGCTTATATCAAAGCGAAAAGGGCAGAGGTTGACAGAAATGAAATTCTTGTAAACCTATCGAAAATAGAAGGCGTCTATGTTCCTTCCTTCTATCATCCCACTTATATGAATGATGGCAGGATCAACTCCATAGAATCGGACCCGGGCATCCCGGCAAAAGTCATGAAGCGGATCGTTCCCGACTTAAACAAGGCGCCTTTTCCTTTGAAGCCCCTGGTACCCCTGATCGAAGTCGTTCACGACCGCTCCGTGGTAGAGCTTTTCCGTGGTTGTTCCAGAGGGTGCCGTTTCTGTCAGGCAGGCATGGTGTATCGTCCCGTCAGGGAAAGGACCCCAAAATTGATCATTTCCCAGGCCAAAGAACAATTGCGGGCCACCGGGCACGATGAAATTTCACTGCTTTCCCTGTCAACCAGTGATTATTCCGGAATAGAACCTTTGGTGACGGAGTTGATGAAAATGGGAAGGGAAGACAATGTATCCCTTTCTCTTCCTTCTCTTCGCCTGGATTCCTTTTCTTTTAAAGTATTGGAAGAGATACAGGGCTACAAGAAAACAGGCCTTACTTTTGCACCGGAGGCAGGAACCCAGCGTCTTCGCAATGTGATCAACAAATCCATTACCGATGAAGACATTTATGGTTCTATGGAACAAGCCATCGGCCTTGGATGGAAAAGTGTCAAACTGTACTTTATGGTTGGGCTTCCCACGGAAACCTGGGAAGATCTGGACGGCATCGTAGAAACCGCCAGAAAGATCATGAACATCAGTTATCGTCTGTCCGGGGGGAAAAAATCAGAACGCATCCATATCACAGTGAGCGTTTCCAATTTTGTTCCCAAACCCCATACGCCCTTCCAATGGCACGCCCAAAATTCACCGGAACTGCTTCATGAAAAGCATATGTACCTGAAGGACCGGCTGAAGACCATCAAAGGCGTCTTTTTTACCTATCATCACAACGCCCAAAGCCAAATGGAGGCTTTACTCGCAAAAGGTGACCGAAGAGTGGGGCAGGCGATCCGATATGCCTGGGAAAGCGGCTGTACTTTCGACTCATGGAGAGAATGTTTCCGCTATGAAAAATGGGTGGGAGCGTTGGAGAAAGCCGGTCTGAATATAGAATTTTATGCAAACCGTGAAGGAACCGAGGACGAGGTTTTCCCCTGGGATATCATCGATTGCGGAGTGACAAAAGAGTTTCTTCTTTCCGAATGGAAAAAGGCAAAAGAAGAGCAGTTGACAAAGGATTGTCGAAAAGGCTGCACCGGCTGCGGACTGACCAGAATTGCAGATTGCGGAAAGGAGAAAGGAGAATGAGCGCATACATACTTCGTTTTGAAAAAAGCGGTACCATTCGCTTTATCTCTCATTTGGACCTTATGCGGCAGTTTCACAGAGCCTTTAAACGGGCAGGCATTGCCCTGGCATACTCTCAGGGATTTAACCCGCATCCCAAGGTCTGTTTCGGACAGCCCCTGTCCCTTGGGCATGTAAGCGTTGGAGAATACATCGAATTTGAGACCCTGGGTGACCATAACACAAAAGACATGATCGCTGCCTTGAACGAAACCCTGCCTCAGGGGCTTAAGGTGACCGCTGTAAGACCATTTACGGCAGGAAAGAGGACTATTGCTGCCCTTGTACAATACGCTTCTTATGAGATCCTCTGGAACGGGATTCGGGATCAGATGGATCCCGCAAATGCAGCAAAGGATTTTCTTGGACAAGATAGTATCCTCATAGAGAAAAGGAAAAAGAAAGGCAACTTCGCAGAGATCGACATACGACCTTTTGTCAAGGCGCTGGATATAGAAAAGAACAACGACGGACTTGTCGTTCATACTACTCTTGCCGCTGGCAGCAATGCCAATCTGAACCCAGAATACCTTATCAAGGCATTATTTGCTTTTATGGCTCTTCCTTATGAAAAAGAAACCTTTGTCATCAAACGACTGGATCTCTTTGACGAAGAAGGAAGGTCCCTGGGAGAAACAGGAACGGAAGAGAACATCTTTTAAACACTGCCATCAACAAAGCGCTTGAATTGAATATTGAAACACATAATAAACGAGTCCCAGTAAAGGAGAATATCTTTCCCGGGACTCGTTTTGGTTTGGCAATTTATAACAGATATTTTTTATTTGGTTACTGCTTCAGCTTCTTCTTCCG
>Ga0302242_1000259_pt1 | contig 57960 bp, 51 predicted proteins | sample AAG_UR_Lys_MG_FD_193510 | JGI IMG/M metagenome (GOLD analysis project Ga0302242, IMG submission 193510) | Enriched activated sludge microbial communities from anaerobic digester in WTTP, New Holstein, Wisconsin, United States - AAG_UR_Lys | ecosystem: Engineered > Bioreactor > Anaerobic >...
CCGGAAGTAAAAAGAAGCATGCTCATGGCCTCAGGGTCAATGACCGCATCCAGATAATCCCGGTTTCCCTGAGCAATAAGTTCCTTCCCCCGGGCGATCAGGCCCTGCAGCGAAAGAAATTCCGGGTCTCTGTCTTCTTCCTGTTTTTTGTCGATGCTGATAAGATATTCCAGCTTTTTCTGCCCCTCCGCCGCCTGCTTTATGGTCTTTTCCAGCTTTTCGGTGCAGACGATGGCAGCAACCCCCACCCAGTCGCACAGATGGTTTATCTCCCTGAATTGAAGTTCCCTCTCCATAGGCACGATCACCCCTACACCACAGGCTACTGCCATATAGGTCAACGCCCATTCATAACGGTTTTCCCCGATCACGGCGATTTTTTTGCCGGAAAGTCCCAGCTCCAGCAGGGCTGTGCCCAGAGCATCCATTTCTTCACAAAGACGGAAAAAGGAAATGGGTTCGTAACCCCTTTCCTGTGTCTCCTTTACTAAAAAAGCAGCCCGATCAGGATACCTGTTCTTGCTACTGTGAAGCAGTTCCCGGATATCTTTCACAGGCCTCGTTGCGTAACGTTCCTCTTTATATCGTTTGTTGTTCATAATGTCCCAACTTTTCTATAAAATTCTCCTGATTGTCAAAGGACATTATACCATCTTGACAAGGATCGGGCAATCAGATTAAATAGTAAGTAGTTGTTAACAGAGGGTACGGATCATGAAGTAGGGAGATGCGACATATGAAGAGAAACAGGATCCTGGGGAGTTTTTTGCTATTGCTTGCCGCTGTCATCTGGGGTGCCGGGTTTGTGGCACAAAGGGCTGGAATGGAATTCATCGGTCCTCTGACCTTTGGAGCATGCCGTTTCTGGCTGGCCTTTATCGCTCTTTATCCCGTTGTTCGCCTGACGGAAAGGATGGAGCGAAAGTCCCTTTCTTCCCGGGAGGCTGCCGCCCCTAAAACCCCTGCGGAACTTGGCAAAGAACGCAAAACCTTTGCCCTGGCTTCGGCTCTATGCGGTACTGTACTCTTCTGTGGATCGATTCTTCAACAATTTGGCATGGTCTTTACCACCGCAGGCAAAGCAGCGTTCATCACCGCACTGTATATTCTTCTGGTGCCCCTGTTCAGCCTGGCTTTGAAGCATCGTCCGGGAATTGCCAGCTGGATCGGCGTGCTTTTCGGGACCGCCGGCCTCTATTTTCTATGTATTACCGAGTCTTTCACCATCGCAAAAGGCGATTTCATTGTGCTCATCGGCGCCTTCTTCTGGGCAGCTCATGTGCTTATTATTGATTATTTCCTGCCCTATGTAAACCCCGCCAAGCTTGCCATGGCGCAGTTCGGGATCTGTGCCCTCTACAGCACCCTGGGCATGTTTATTTTTGAGACTCCCACCTGGGAAACCATTTATCCCTGCCTGGTCCCTATTTTTTACGCAGGTGTGGTATCTGCGGGTGTAGGCTTTACCCTGCAGATCTTCGGGCAAAGACACACCACTCCCACTGTGGCTTCTCTGCTTTTAAGCATGGAAGCGGTCTTCGGAGCCGTTTTTGGGTTCCTTCTTTTGCATGAATCCATGAGCCCCCGGGAGTTGTCCGGCTGTGTGCTCATGTCCGTTGCCCTTGTCGTCTCACAACTTCCTGATAAATTATTTTCCAAAAAGCCTAAGGAGGTATAGATCATGCAAATCTACGAAAAACTAACAGACCTTATCGGCAACACCCCGTTGCTGCGCCTTTCCGCTTACAGCAAGACAGTAGGGGCGGACGGAGCAAACCTCATTGCCAAACTGGAGTACTTCAATCCCTTGAGCAGTGTAAAAGACAGGGCTGCCCTTGCCATGGTGGAAGATGCCGAAGCCCGGGGAGTTTTGAAAGCCGGAAGCACCATTATTGAACCTACCAGCGGCAACACCGGCATCGGTCTTGCTTTTGTTTCTTCTTCCCGGGGATACCGTCTGATCCTGACTATGCCCGACAACATGAGCATGGAACGCCGCAACCTGTTGATGGCCCTGGGGGCTGAGCTGGTCCTTACCCCCGCCGCCGAAGGAATGAAAGGTGCCATTGCCGAAGCAGAGAAGCTGGCAAAAGAGATCCCCGGTTCCTTTATTCCCGGGCAGTTTACAAACCCTGCAAATCCCAGGATCCACCGCGAAACCACCGCCCAGGAGATCTGGCATGACACCGACGGACAAGTGGATATCTTTGTGGCCGGGGTAGGCACAGGCGGAACCCTCACCGGAGTGGCAGAAGGGCTGAAAGAAAAAAGCAGTCATGTTCGTATCGTGGCTGTGGAGCCTTCGGATTCTCCCGTTCTTTCCGGAGGAACTGCCGGTCCCCACAAGCTTCAGGGCATCGGCGCCGGATTCGTTCCTTCTGTTTTAAATGTAAATCTTATTGACGAGACCATCCGCATCAATGCGGAAGACGCTTTTGACACTGCCCGGCTTCTGGTCAAGACCGAGGGCCTTTTCGTGGGGATCTCCTCCGGGGCTGCAGTCTATGCCGCAGCAGAGCTTGCCCGCCGCCCCGAGAACGCAGGAAAGAATATTGTGATCCTCCTGCCGGATTCGGGAGACCGCTATCTTTCGACGGAGCTTTACAGCCGGTAAAAGAGGCAGGCATCACTTCACTACATTTGGATAAAAACGGGGCCATCTCAAAATGATTAATGAATCATAGAGACGGCCCCTTTTCTGTCTGGTGACTCTAAGAAATCTAGACTTTTGTTTCGAAATGAAAGAAATGGATTCTGTGGGCTTTTTCAGATTTGCACCACCCTGGGTCGCGACCAAGTTGGTGAGGGAAATGGATCCTGTGAAGATTTTGCTGTTTTTCCTACTCCAAAGCTATCCGGCGACCCAAAGAAACCTTTTGCGAGCCGTCAGGAGTAGGCGTTTCGTCAGTTTTTGCGCAAAATCCATTTCGGATTTTGCGCTCCGCCGAAACGGGGTGGGGTCACCACAGGATTTTTCGAATATAACTACTCAGAACTTTTTTGCCGAAGTCATGGAGTGTGGTTCTATGGAATTTTTCAAATTTGAACTACCCATTGAACACGAAAGCTTCGCCGGCAGAGACTCCTTAGATGGAACGGAGGGAATGGAGGCGATGACCCTGGTGCCGATGCCTTCCCTGCTGAGAACTTCCAGATGACCGCCATGCTTTTCGGCGATCCATTTGGCGATGGAAAGGCCCAGCCCCGTGCCTCCGGTGGCTCTGGCTCTGGATTCATCCGCCCGATAAAACCGTTCAAAAATCAAAGGCACGGATTGAGGAGGAATCCCGATCCCCTCATCCTGAACAGAAAGGAGGGCTTTCCCCTCATCCTCACTCAGGCTGATCCTTATCGTTCCTCCCGGATTGGAATATTTGATGGCGTTGTCCGTCAAGATCCGCAAAAGCTGCTTTATCAGTCCATGGTCTGCATGAACAAATACCCTTTGTATCTGTCTTTGATAATCATGACCGTTGTCGATCATTTCGCATTCTTTCACCACCGCTTCTGCCAGTTCTCCCAGATCAAAATCTTCCAGCTGCAAAACCATAGTGTTGTTGTCTCCCCTTGCCAGGAAAAGGAGCTGCTCCACCAGACTTTTCATATTTGCCGCCTCATCCCGAATGGCCTGAATGGATTCCAGAAGAGTTTTTTCGTCGTCTTTTCCCCAGCGCTCCAGTAGATTGGCATACCCCTGGATCACAGAGATGGGGGTCCGGAGTTCATGCGAAGCGTCCGAAACAAAGCGCATCTGGGAACGATAGGCATCGTTGATTCTCGCCAGCATGGCATTGATGGCCTCCGCCAGGTCTTTCAGTTCATCCTGGGTAGCATCGATAGAAATCCGGGTATCCAGCTTTGCTGCATTGATTCCGTCAATTTTATCCGCAAGAGTCTCCATCAAGGACAAGTCCAATCCGTTCCCCGCCGTGTTGAGGTTTTGCGCCGCCTCTGCCAGATCTTCAATGGGCTTGAGTTTTCTCCTTATCTGCCCTGCCCCTGAAAAAGCCGTCTTGAGCAAGATCAATATCTCCACAATAAAGAGGATCTGCAGCATGACTTTGATGGAATTCACCGGGGCTGCCAGACTCAGCTCAAGGCCGTAGGTATTTTTTTTCACAGAGAATTCGTAATGGTATACCAACTCTTCCAGCTGGGAAAACCGGAACTCTCCCTTCCCTTCCGGGAGGGTAAAATATCTCGCACTTTCCAGGGCATCATCCGGCAAAAACGCCTGGATGAACCCCGGCAAGGGGAATCCTTTCGGGTCCCTGGAAAGGGTTTTTAAGGAGTAGCCCCCCAATACGGTCAAGTCCGGTTCTGTCTCCCCAGGCAGGCCTTCTTCCCGTACCAATTCCGCCGCCTGCAATCCCATCTTTTCTGCCTGCACCAAAGCTCCGGTGCCCATCACTCCTGCCACCAGAAGGTCGATCAGGATAAAAACACACAAAAGTCTCAGTACAAAACGATTATTCAATCCCGCAGAGAGAGAGATTCGGTTATTCGTCTTCATTTTTGATCACATACCCCACTCCCCGCACCGTGTGAATCGTTTTGATCTCAAATACCTCATCGATTTTGCCACGCAGGTAACGGATATAGACATCCACTGCATTGGTCCCGCCGTCAAAATCCAGATCCCATACATGCTCCAGCAAAGACTCCCGGGTCATGACGATACCTTTATTTTTCAGCAGAAAATGCAGCAGATCGAATTCCCTTTTTGTAAGTTCTACCGGACTGCCGCCTACCGACACAGAACGGCGTTCGGCGTCAAGTTCCAGAGCTCCTGCCGTAAGAACTGCGCTTCCGCTGCCTGCGGTTTTCTTTCGGAGGGCGGTCCTGATCCTTGCCAGCAATTCCTCAATGGCAAAGGGTTTTGTGATGTAATCATCGGCCCCGCTATCCAATCCGGAAACCTTATCTTCCACACTGTCCTTTGCCGTCAACATAATAACAGGAACGGCAGAGCTGCGGCGCAAACGCCGCAGCACCTCCATCCCGCTAAGCTCCGGGAGCATGATATCCAGAAGGATCAGGTCGTGTTCCCCGGTTTCGGCCAGCTCCAGCCCTTTGCGTCCATCAAAGGCTTTGGTCACGCGATACCCTTCATAGGTAAGCTCTAATTCCACGAAACGGGCTATTTTTTCTTCATCCTCGATCAATAAAATCCTGGTGCTCATGATACTCCTGCTGCAGTTATGCCCTGCAGCCCGGCAATCCCCTTTTGAACAAACCTTTTCTTATTTCCCCTGTTTTTTGCGGCGATCATTCCCCTGTCTTCTCGTCGCCTGTAAATGTTTTCTTCAGATTTTCTGCTGCGTCTGCCGCAGTATCCATGGCATTGTTCACGGAATCTCTTCCCAGATCCGGCCCGTGAAAGCGGTAGCGGAAGCCGAAGAAGAGACCGATCACCAGAAGAGGCAGGGTGACCCAGAAGAAGCAGATCAGAAGGACCACCAGAACGGTGATGGCTACGGATGCCTTGACCTGCCCATTCTTCAGCACTTCAAAAGAATTGCTGTTCCCCTTGTGGAGCAGGTTTAAACAAAATCGTCCAAACTTCCTCATTTGCTCTCCGAATCCGTCGCAGCACTCTTTTCTGTGCTTGCTTTTCTCCTGCATTACGGGCTCTATGGCCTGATTTCCTGTTTTTTTGTCGCTGCTGTAATAGCCGTTCCCCTCCGGCGCATTGACTTTCCCCTGTTTTTCCAGGCTGATCAGGGCCTCCAGCAGATCCCCGTTTGCCGCCTCCAGTGCGGCCTTCGCCTCGTCATAACTCACATCGGCTTTTTCTCTCAATCGTTCTACCTGTTCTAATGTAATCATTTCCCATACCTCTCTTTGTCTTTTATTTCATTGGTTATTTTAGGTTCCACAGTGTGTTAACTCACTTTATGGAGCTATCATAGCAGACTTTTTTTGGAGGGCAATTCAGCATTTATTAGAATTTCATTAGAAATCTCAGTCTTTTATCACAGCTTTTCGCACTAACAGCCAGATACAGGCAGACAAGAGGAGAAGCTGCGCAAGAGAGGTGAGCATTCCCATGTATGGATTTGCCGTGGGAAAACCATACGCCCTCTGAAAGATCTCAAAAAATCCCCTGTAGATCATCCCATGAGTCACCACCGCATCGAATATGGGAAGCCCAAAGAGAAAAAAGCCCGGCACACCCACAGAAACAGCTATTTTACAAGCTTTGTTCATACGATAGTACAACACGCCGATAAAATATCCTGCGGCCATAACCGCCGCAAACAGCAGGAAAAAAAACAGGATCCCTTCCATCAGGATTTGGAGGCCGTTTCCGCCCCCCTGATAGCGGGGAAAATAGAGAGTTTCCATCGCCCCACCCAGAAAAACATTGGAATCTCCAGCACTGATCCACTTTCCCAACACATTGAGGAAGCCGCATAAAACGCTCATGATCCCCGAAAGAATCAGTCCGGAAACCAACATGCTGAGACAAATGGTTTTTCTGGACACCCCATTCTGTATCATCAGGCGAAAGCTGTCACGAAAAGAGGTAATGCCCAGCACAAAGGCAAAGATCCCTGCGCCAAATTCCATACCGCTTATGCTGATTGTCACCGAACCCGTGTCACCTGTGAAGCTTACCGCCATACATGCCAGCAGAGCCGTGAGTAACATAAGTATTATAAAGAATGTAAGGATTGATTTTTTGCTTTCCCACAAGCGGTATTTCACCGCAGCCTTCCATGTCATGCCATTTCGCCCCCTTCATGATTCGTCAGTTGTATAAAATACTTTTGCAGATCCATTTTGGAAAGCTCCAGACCGGAGGGCAGCGAACTCTTTTCCACAAACTCCGAAAGATATACCGTCTTAAACCCGCCCAAGGATTCTGTGCCCAAGATCTTCTTTCCTTCCGTAAAGCGATCCACTTCTGCTGCGTTCCCCGTAATGACAAAAGCATTTGCCAGGAGTTCTTCCTGCGAGGCCTGTTTCAGGATCTCTCCCTGCCGGATGATCACCACATCCTCGATAACCCCCGACACTTCTTCAATAAGATGGGTAGATAAAACCACAGTGCAGGGATTTTGGGAGTACTTCTCCAACAGGATCTTATAAAACATATCCCTGTGGTTGGCATCCAGCCCCAGGATGGGTTCGTCAAAGAGAAGGTAGTCGGCATTGGATGACAAGGTGAGAATGATTTTAAAAATCGACCCATATCCCGTGGAAAGCCCTTTCACTTTTTTGCGCAGATCCAGACCGAATCTCCCTGCCAGTTCCCTGGCATATTCGGTGTCGAAGTCCGGATAGAACTCCCGGGTCCAGCGGATCACTTCCGAAAGCCTCATCGTTTCCGGATAATAGTTTTTTTCGCTCATCATGAAAATCTTTTGCAGGGCAGAATCATTTCCGGCGGATGTTTCTCCATCGATAAAAACCATGCCCTCGTCCGGAAAAATCCGGTTTGTGATCACATTGAACAGAGTAGATTTTCCTGCGCCGTTTCGTCCCAGGAGGCCGTATATTTTTTCTTTCTCAAAAGTGACGCTGACATCCCGCAAAGCGTTCACCTTGCCAAACGCTTTGGAAACATTTTTTACTTCGATCCCCTTCATCCCTTATACCCTCTTTCGATCATCTCTGTGAGTTCCTTTTGCGTCAGCTGAAGTTTTTTGGCTTCTCCGGTCACTTTGATGATGTATTTTTGATAAAATTCCTTCCGCCTCTTTTCCATGATCTTCTTCGCCGCTCCGGAAGCCACGAACATCCCTACACCCCTTTTCTTGTAAACGATGCCGCTGTCCACCAGCAAGTTGATCCCCTTCAATGCGGTGGCAGGATTGATCTTATACCCTACAGAGATTTCCGTGGTGGAAGGGATTTGCGTCTCCTCGCAAAAAGCTCCCGAGAGGATCCCATCTTCTATCTGTTCGGCGATCTGAAGAAAGATCGGTTTTTCATCTTCAAAACGTATCTCCATGATCTTTCCTCTCCTTTCCCAATCCGGTCCAAACTTAGTTGGTTAGTTACTCTTATAACTAACTATATAACTTATTCCCCCTTTGTCAAGTGGAAAATAAAAAAAAAGACCGGCGCATACGCATCAGCCTTTTTTCGGTTTTATCGCAACACTTCCACAGACATGGTCTTGAAGGTAGCATAGCATTCTTCTCCCAGGGCGATCCCCAGTTCTTCCATAGACCGTCTTGTGATTTGGGCCTTTAGTGGAAATCCGATATCAATGGTCACCGTAGCCTGTCTTTCATCATCATTGACAATGGCCACCACTTTCCCCCTGTGCACATTGCGGGCGCTGCTGGCAAAGGGCTGCTTACTTACGATGACATCCTCGGGAGGAATATGGATCTTTGCCTTGCCCAGAAGATCAGTCTTCACACAGACCTTTACATTTCCTTCCACCAGGGCATGCTTGGTTTCGTCTTTTCGAATGATTTCTGCAGGGAAAGTGTTGTCCTTGGTGCTTCCTGCTGCCATAAAGGCCTCCAGCTGCCCCTCAGAGATCCGGATGCTTCGACCAATGTGGTAAGCGGGAAGTTCCTCGCGTTTTATCATCTCGTAAATGGTATATTTTGATAGTTTTAGCTTCTCAGCAACTTCCTCGGGTGTATATAGGATCTCCTCGCTCACGCTGTACCTCCGTTTCTCTTTCGAAAAGCTTTCAAACGATAGTTTTTTTCTATTATACCCCCCTTTTCCCGGAAAAGCAATTGACAGATGCAAGGTTGCGTAATATTGTGTAAGTGCTTGTCGGTTTTAGTTGGTTATGTTTGGTTTTATAGCAAACAATATTATAATAATAGTAGAAATCCACAAATCATAATATGTATTTTACGCAAGGAGAATCACACCTATGGAAGTCGTCAAAACAAAAGATGCTGTCGGTATGGCCCTGGGCCATGATATTACAAGGATCGTCCCCGGAGAATTCAAAGGGCCATTGTTCAAAAAAGGACATATCATCACGGAGGAAGATGTCCCCAAGCTTCTGGATGTGGGCAAAGAGCACATTTATGTCTGGAATCTCAAGGACGGCTATGTTCACGAAGACGACGCCGCACGGAGGATTGCCAAAGCTGTTACCGGCTCCAATGTGATCCTTACAGATGTTGTAGAAGGGAAAGTGGAGTTTGTTGCAGAATGCAACGGCCTTTTGAAAATTGACAAAGAGCTTCTTGCCGCCGTCAACAATATGCAGGACATTGCCGTTGCCACTCTTCACAGCAACCATACCGTGACAAAAGGAAAGAAGCTGGGCGGGACACGCATCATCCCTCTGGTGATCCCCGAAGGACCGTTGCAGGATCTGGAAAGGCTTTGTTCCCGCCCGGTTATTGAAGTCCTTCCTTTCAAACCCTGGAAAGTGGGGCTCATCATCACCGGAGGCGAAGTCTACGCAGGAAGGATCGAAGACGGCTTTGGACCTGTGATCGAAAAGAAAATGGCCGCCCTCAACGGCGAGATCATTGCCAAAACTTATGTGCCGGATTCGGTGGATGTCACCGCCGCCAAGATCCTGGAAATGAGGGATGCCGGTGCGGAAATGATTATCCTTACAGGAGGCATGTCTGTAGATCCGGACGACCTCACCCCAGGTTCCATTCGCAAATCCGGAGCCGAAACTCTGATTTATGGAGTTCCCGTCCTGCCCGGCGCCATGTTCATGCTTTCCTATCTTGGAGACATCCCGGTGATGGGCCTTCCCGGTTGCGTCATGTACCATAGGGCCAGTATCTTTGATCTTGTAGTTCCCCGGATCATGGCCGGAGAGAAGCTGGAGAAAAAAGATTTTTATGAGCTCGCTTACGGCGGGTTCTGCCTGCGCTGCCCGGAATGCAACTATCCGGATTGCAGTTTTGGAAAAAGATAAAAGAATTTTAACTGGATATTTTGTTATTTTTTTCTGTCTTATGCCGATACTATACTCAGAAAGTATAGTATCGGTTTTTCTTTCACGAGGAGACAAACATGAATATTCCAGCCAGCACTTATTCCTCCAACAGCGCCGCTGTGAACGGAGGACTACAAAACACCCGAAAGGAATCCGAGGATCCTGTTCTGAGGAGCCTGAATACACAAATCGAAAATCTTACAAAGAAAATTCAGGAGCTCTCCGCAAATACCAAACTGTCGTTGAAGGACAAGCAGGCCCGCAAACAGGAACTTCAGGACCAGCTGACAGCGTTGAAGACCCAGGTCACCCAGCGCAAGATGCAGCTTCAACAGGCAAAAATACAGGAAAGAGCCCGCGCCATGGAAGAGCAGGCTGCAGGACACGCTTCGAAAAATCCCTCCGAAGAGAAAGCTTCAAATATAGACACTTTTGAGATGAAAAACCTCATCGCTGCCCAGAACAGCATTTCCCAGGTCTATACGGCGGAAGGAGTAAAAGTTTCTCTCGAAGGGCGTGTCGGAGTTCTCGCCCAGGAAATAAAACTGGACGCAGCCCGGGGTATGTCCGTAAGTGGCAAGGCCGCCGAATTGGGTGCGCTCAATGCAAAAATCAGCGGCATCGACAGTGCGAATGCAGGACGAATGGCCGATGCAAACGAGATCCGCAAGCCTGAGACGGAAAAGGTCCCCGAAGAAAAGGGCGGCGAAGCAGATTCGGATGTGAATGCTGCAGAAAAAAACACAGAGCTCCCGCCGACGGAAGAATACGAAGAATTTTAATAATACAATTCCTTCGGTCCTTTGTATTCCTGTATGGTGTTCCCGCCGTCCACAACAAAGGACTGCCCTGTGATATAGGAAGCCTCATGCGACGCCAGAAATACGATCATATTTGCCACTTCTTGCGGTGTACCGCCACGCCCGGCTGGGGTGTTTTCTCCGCCGGCAGCTTCGCTTTCTGTTTGGGATGACGTAGCGATCCAACCCGGCAATACACTGTTTATCATTATATTATCCTTTGCCACCTCAATGGCAATGGCTCGGCTCATGCCTATGATTCCTGCTTTTGCAGCACTGTAGGCCGCTTCTCCCGGATTGCTCACCAACGGGCCCGTTACAGAGGACACATTGACGATTCTTCCATAACCGGCCTTTTTCATAACAGGAAGAACCATTCTGGTAACATTGAAGGAAAGGGTCAGATTTCTTTCAATGGAGCGATCCCAGGACTCATAACTCATCTCATCGAACTCCAAAAACTCTTCCGGTTCCCCCACCTGGGTCATGCCGGCGTTGTTGATCAACACATCGATCCTTCCAAAGTCACTTACAATTTTTTGGATCAGCACCTCCGTCTGCCCCCTGTCCATAAGGTCAGCCACATACCACCTGGCTTCGATCCCTTCTTCCCCAAGCTCCTTTGCTCTCTGCCGGATCCGCTCTGTTGTGGAAACCAAGGCCACCTTTCCGCCTAAACGACCCAGAAGCCTCGCAGTGCAAAAACCGATCCCGGTATCGCTGCCTGCTCCGGTCACAAGACACACTTGACCTGAAAAATCAACAAAATCCATAATATCCTACCTCCTTATTTTCTTTTTCCTTTTGCAACTGTAAAACGAGTAAATTCAGATATTCAGGGTATCTAAAACCCATACGGAGAGTTGTGCTGTAAGCTGAGAAAGGAGGTGCCAAAATGCCAGATAAACATTGCGGCATCCATTACGTCAGTGACTTTGGCGATCCGGTGAGTCTGGAAGGCCATCAAGGGCGCCAAAAGACCATTTGCACTGTAGGGGCCCCACGCAAGATCCATATGGATCATCCACCCAAAGAAGCTGCGGTCATACTTTTTGACGAGAGCGATGCCTTCCTCTCCCAGGAAGGATTTATGGAAGAGCAGCTGAAGGAAGTCAAACAACGTTTGTCGGACTTAGAGGAAGAAGATGTATAAGTTCATATTTTCTCACCGAAATATCCCGCTTTGAGAGAAACATCAGTCCCCGGAGCGGGGTTTTCTTTTTTCTAAAGTGGTAAACAAGACCCCGATCAGAACCAGTCCGCATCCCGTAACATTGAGCCAGGAAGCCCCTTCCCCGGCAAGCAACGCAAAACCCAACCCAATAACAGGCATCAGGTTGAAAAAAACGCCGGAAACCACCGCAGGTACCTTTTTCACAGCGGCATTCCAGCAGATAGTGGCAAAAATTCCCGACATCACCGCCAGATAAAGAATGGCGATCAATGTGGTCACATCAGGGGTGGGCAAACCGGTAAGGGCCATTTCCCCCAAGGCCAGGGGCAGAAAAGTGATGGTAGCTGTACCAAAACCCAACTCCGTCAGGATAATGGCATCCATTGCTACCGCTTTCTTTTTCACAGTGACAGAATACCAGGCCCAGATAAAAACGGAAAGCACCACCAACAGCACGCCCCAAAGGTGCGATCCCTCATTGACTGCAAGATCCCCTATTGTGGCCATCACCACGCCTCCCACGGCAAAGCAGACACCGATGCCCTTTTGAAGATTTACCTTCTCCGAAAGAAGAAGATAGCCGAAAAAAATCATAAAAACAGGGAACATCCCGTGAGCTACCGCAGAGATTCCGGCAGAGCAGCCCGAAAGGCCCAAAGTGACCAAAGCCATATTGCCCCCATATCCTACAATGCCGAAGAAAAAAGAATCTTTGCGAAGCAGGTCTTTCATGTGGAATCCCCTTCTGGCGGCTAAAGGAAGAAGCAGCAGAAAGCACAGCACGATACGAAATGCGGCCAGAGTGATGGGGCCAAATCCGATGAGGGCATGCTTTGAAAACACAAACGCTGACGACCAGAAAAAAACCGCCGCAATAAGGGCCAGGTAATCTTTCCATCCAGACTCTTTTTTCATAGAATTCCCATCCTTCTCTCCCGCGCTGCGGCGTGGACATAGGGGACAAACCGGACAATGTCATTGTACCATTTTTTTATGGAATTGTTTTGCGAAAATTGTATAATAAAAGCAGAATACCACGACGAAACAAATCTGAATGTTGAAAAGGAGAATCCCGAATGTTGAACCTCTGTTGGGGAAGAGAAAGTACGGATAAGGAAGGCTTTTTATATGAGCGCATTGCGGAAGCAATGAAAGACCGTAACTCCGAAAAGGACCGGGTGATTCTTCTTGTGCCCGATCAGTACACCCTCCAGGCAGAGAGAAATGCGATCCACGCCTTACAGGCAGAGGGACTCATCGATTTGGAAATCCTGTCTCAAAGCCGTTTGGCAGATAGGATCCTCAACGAAACGGGAGGAATCACCAGAGTTCACATTGATAAACAAGGACGCCAGATGCTTCTGGCACGGATCCTTGCAGAGGAAAATCCAAACCTTCAGATCTTTCACGGTATGGAACGCTTTTCTTCCTTTGTGGAAATGACCAACGATCTGATTTCCGAAATGAAGCAATACGATACCGATCTTGACCGCTTATCCCAGGTGATCCGCAGTCTGGACGAAAAATCACTGCTTTGTCGCAAACTCATGGACATCCACCGCATTTACCAGCGTTATGAGGAGGAGATCCAGGGAAAATACACCGATACCGAAGATTTTATCAAACTCCTTCTGGAAAAGATCCCTCGCTCCCTGCTGGTTTCCCGGTCTCTATTTTTTGTATATGGTTTTGAATCCTTTTCCCCCAAAATAGTCAAACTCCTTGCAACCCTTGAAGGCAACAGCCGGGGTATGCATGTGATCCTGACGGGAGAAGGGTCCGATGAAAGCAGGACGATTTTTGCCCTTTGCGAAAGAATGAAGAAAAAATTTGGAGAGGAAGTTGGCAGCGCCAGATATTCTGAGGAAAGGATCACCCGGAATCGGCCTCCCGTGCCCCCCCCTGTGGCTCACATCGAAAAGTTCCTGTACGCACCCTCTCCGGCCATCTTTCAGGGAGAGTGCAGCGGACTTACCCTCTGCAGAGCCGCCAGTTATTACGCCGAAGCGGAGAGCGCCGCCGCCTTTATTACCGGACTTGTACGGGATCAGGGATTTCGTTTTCGTGACATTGCCGTTATCTGCAATGACCTTGATGTGAGGGGAGCCGCCATCCGCCGTGTTTTCACCCAGTACGGGCTGCGCTTTTTTATGGATGAAAAAAGGAAGGTCCTTCATAACCCCGTGGTCAGCTTTCTCTCTGCCTTATTGGATGTAGTAACGGATCACTTCCTTTACGAAGACGTTTTTCTCCTCTTAAAAACCGACCTTTCTCCTCTGACCCAGGAAGAATATGAAAAACTGGAAAACTATGCCTTGCGCTATCGCATTCGCGGAAAACGCTGGAAAAAGGAATTCCCTTACGGGGTAAAGGAATACGGCGAAGAATCCCTTGCCGCACTGAACGATTTGCGGGAACGCTTTGTTCTTTGGATTTCCGGTTTTGAAAAAGATTTCTCTCAGGCAAGGACCGTAGGAGAAAAAACCCGCACTTTGCTTTCCTTTTTTAATGGCCCCGCCGAATTACCCCTACAGATCGAAGCCCTTTCCGCATCCCTCACGGAAGAAGGAATGCTGGAGGAAGCCCTTGAAATCGCTCAAATATGGGAAAAGATCCTTGGCCTTTTGGAACAATTAGGAGAGCTGATGGCAGACAGGGAATTGACCGGGGAAGAGTACCGTTCCCTTTTGCAGACAGGCCTTGCCTCCATAGAAATGGGTTTGATTCCCCCGACTGTGGATGAGATCGTCATCGGAACCATGAGCCGTACCCGTGTTGGGCCTATCAAGGCGCTGGTGGTCCTGGGCGCAAATGACGGGGTGCTTCCCGCCGGATTCAAAGAAGATGCGCTTCTTAACAGCGACGAACGGAGCACCCTTCTCGGTCAGAACATTGAAATCTGCAAAGAGGACGATCTTCGGATCATGGAAGAACGTCTTGCCATTTATAAAAACTTATCCAGGCCCACCCGGTATCTGTGGATGAGCCATTCTGCCGCAGATACCGATGGCAAAGAAATACGGCCTTCCCTGATTTTCATCAAACTTCAGAAGATGTTTCCCCAGCTTGCCGTGGAAAAAGATATCCTGAACCGGGAAGATCCCTTGGCCCTGATGGAAAACTCCGCCGCCGCAGTACAGCATCTTACCTCAGCGCTTTGGGACGCTGTTGATGCCAACAAGGATCCTGCGCCTCCCTGGAGGGCGGCTCTCGTCTGGTACCGGCAAAAGGAGGACCGCCGCTTTCGCCTGGCTATGGACGGTATGCTGTTTTGCAATGAGGAAGAGAAGCTGGATGCCTCTTTAGTCAGTAGGATTTTTGCCAGGGATCTCCCTTCCGCTTCTTCCCCTGCGCAGGATCTGGTTTTGAGCCCTTCCCGCATAGAACGTTTTAGCCGCTGCCCCTTCGCCCACCTGGTTCTTTACGGTCTTTCTCCGGAAGAACTCCGGGTCTTTGAAGTAACCGGCAGAGAGGTGGGCGATATTTATCATGAATGCCTGATGCTTCTGGCTCAGACATTGCACCGTGAAGGCCAGGAAATCACTCATCCCGCTTCCCCCTGGATGACCTTGTCACAGCCCCAATGCGAGGCGCTGGTGACAGGATTTTTAGAAAGGTCTGCCGCCGAGTACCGAGAGGGAGTGCTTCTTTCCGGACAGGAAGAGCGTTACCGGGCAGAACGCATGAAGGACATCTGCGCCCGGGCCGCCTGGGAACTGGTTCGGCATGTGCAGCAGGGGCATATCAAAAAAATCTACTTTGAAGAGAGCTTCGGAAAGGGGCCCGGTAAAACATTCCCCGCCATCTCCCTTTCTGTGGAAGGAACCGAAGTACGCATCGAGGGGAAAATAGACCGGGCAGATATTTTAGCCAATGAATACGTGAAGATTATCGACTACAAATCCGGCAGAGAACATTTTAATGCCGTAGAGGCCAAAGGAGGCTGGAGACTGCAGCTCATGCTCTATCTGAAGGCCGCAATGGAAGGAATGGCGCAAAAGGGAGGGACTCCCCGCCCTGCCGGCGTGTTCTATTTTGAAATTGCCGATCCCCTGATAGATGCCACCGTCCTGAACAGGACTCAGCTTTCCGAAAAACTGGAGAGAGAGATCCAGCGGGCATTCAAACTGGACGGGATTCTGGTAAATGAGGCTTCTGTCATCCAGGATATGGCCGGGGATTTCTCAGGTTACTCGGACATACTACCCCTTTATCGGGGAAAAGACGGCAGCATCAAAGGAACCACAGAGAAAAAGCTTCTCTCTCCCGAAGAATTCTTACAGCTTCAGGATGCCGTAGACCAAACTGTGAAAGCGCTTTGCGGCAAGCTGGTATCCGGAGTATATGCGGCTCATCCGAAAAAAGCAGGCAAAGAAACCGCCTGCGATTACTGCCAATACAAAAGTATCTGCAATTTCGAATTATCCTTTGACGGTTGTTCCTACGATGTGGTAATATGATTATTGCGGTATGCTACTGTGGCTCAGTCGGTAGAGCAGCTGATTCGTAATCAGCAGGTCAGCGGTTCGAATCCGCTCAGTAGCTCCATAAAAAAGCAGACACTTTCAAGGTGCCTGTTTTTTTATGGAATTGTAAATCAGAGCCAAACATGATATAATACATTAAACTACATAATCGCTGAATCCATTTTCTATGGAGCGGGAGAACCATTTTTGGGGTGAATCACGAATTTCGTGTAGGATAGCTTTCAATCCGAATCCGTCAGCTAATTTCGTAAGCGTTGGAAGAAAAAAGTACAGTAACTTTGTTTTTGTGCACCATTTTTGCCGATGCTACGGATCAAACCGTAGTTTTTTTATTATCCAAAACGAAACAGGGGAAAACGTCCAAGTCAAAAGGGGGCATGGGAATGAAACAAAAAGACAACATTCAGGTAGGAATCGGCTTTGCCACGGGCCGTAAAGGTTTTCAAAAAGTCCTGAGAAGTTACATTCATAACTGGAAGGAATCAGGATTAGTGGGAAATAACGAGGTATTGCTGAATTTATTGATCGCTTATGATCTGCATTACAAGAATACACAAATCACAGATTATACGGAGATCCCCTGGGAATTGGCAAACCAAATCAACGAAAAAATTTTTATCGGAGACATGGAAATCGAATCAGAAATAGAGCATCTGAAAAAAGAAAATATTATTGATGCAGACGAAGCTACCCTTCTGTTCAAACGAGGATATGCAGGGAAACGGAATGCCGTCCTTTACTTTGCCGTGAAGAATAGAATGGACTATTTGCTTTTTCTGGACGACGACGAATATCCCGTTGCTGTCACAAACACAAGAAACACTGTCGTTTGGGGTGGGCAACATGTTTTGTTGAAACACCTGCAATATCTGGAGGGAGCAGACATCACCCACGGAAGACACTGCGGGTATATTTCTCCTATCCCCTACATAGAATACAATGAGCGCATGTCGGAATCCGATTTTCGCTGTTTTATAGAAGCCATCAGCAATGACATTCTCAACTGGGAAAACGTTAAAGAAGTCATGCAGAATGGCGGAGTGACTTATGCGGACCCGCAAATTCTCATCACCAACGAGCCTTCAGAAGTAGAAGAACAAAACAAATCAAAATTCATTTCCGGGTCCAATTTGGGAATCAATCTGAAAGAGCCAACAAGATTATTCCCCTTTTACAATCCCCCAAAGGCACGGGGAGAAGACACCTTTTTGGCCACCTGCCTTTCCCACCGCAAAGTGCTAAAGCTTCCCTGCTATACCTTTCACGACGGATTTTCCACATACCACCATCTGCTTGAAGGAGTGCTTCCCATTCGCTTGAAGCAAATCAAGGGAGAAGAAGAAGAAATCATAAATCGATTTTACAAAGCATGTATCGGTTGGATCAGGTACAAACCCCTGCTTACCTATATAACAAAACCAGAGGCCTATGAAGAAACTATCGGAAAGATACGCAACCATCTTCGAAAAACAGTACCCAAACTTTGCGCTTATTTTCACCGTCCGGAGTTTGCCCAAATATCTGAAGAGCTTGAAAAATACCACGAAAATGTGATCGATCACTATAGAGAATTTCTGGCAACACAACTGGCATGGTCAAAAGTCATGGAACACCTGCAAACACGTTCCTGATTTCGGCTTTCCATTTACCCCAGTTTACAGTAACCTGCCTGAATTAACGAAAAGGAAAAAATATATGAAGGAAACAATGATACATGAACTCACCAACCTTTGTTTGTCCAATAACGCCATCGACCCGGAGCTGTATTTAAAATACGAAGTAAACCGGGGATTGCGCGATTTGAACGGCAATGGTGTTTTAACCGGTCTGACTGAAATCTCAAAAATCCAGGCTTTCAAAACCGTGGATGGCCGCAAGGTACCCTGCGATGGAAAACTTTTTTACAGGGGCATTGACATCGAAAAAATTGTAGACGGCTTTATAAGCGAACACAGATTTGGTTTTGAAGAGACCTCCTATTTGTTGATTTTTGGGAAATTGCCCAATCAAAAAGAACTGGATGATTTTTTAGAACTGCTGGCTGAGTACAGGCATTTGCCTGAAAGTTTTGCCCGGGATATTATTATGAAATCCCCTTCTCTGGACATGATGAACACCCTGGCCAGAAGCGTGCTTGCACTGCATTCCTATGACCCTGATGCCAACGATACCAGCCTGCCTAACGTGCTAAGGCAGTGTCTCCAGCTTTTAGCAGTATTCCCTCTGCTGTCAGTCTATGGATACCAAACATACATACATTATTTTATGGGCAAGAGTTTGGTGATACATCAACCCCAGGAACATTTATCCACATCGGAAAATATACTGCACATGCTACGCCCGGACAGCCAATATTCCAAGCTGGAAGCCAGGATTCTCGACCTTGCGCTGGTTCTTCACGCCGAACACGGCGGTGGCAACAATTCCACCTTTACCACCCGGGTCGTATCCTCTTCGGGGACAGATACTTACGCCACCATAGCCGCTGCCTTAGGATCCTTAAAAGGGCCAAAGCATGGAGGCGCAAACATCAAAGTAGTGCAAATGTTTGAAGACCTGAAAAACCATGTACGGGACTGGACTGACGAAGAAGAGATCTACCTTTATTTGAAAAAACTCCTCCACAAGCAGGGCTTCGACCACTCCGGTCTGATCTACGGAATGGGGCATGCAGTATACTCGCTTTCCGACCCCAGGGCAAACATATTCAGAAAATTTGTCAGGGACCTTTCCGAAGAAAAAGGCCGTACTGAAGAATATGAATTGTATGCAGCCGTAGAAAAAATCGCAGCAGCCGTAATTGCAAAGGAACGTAAGATATACAAAGGGGTCAGCGCCAACATCGATTTTTACAGCGGTTTTGTTTACAGCATGCTGGATCTTCCCGCAGAACTGTTTACGCCGATTTTCGCCATGGCCCGCATTGCAGGTTGGAGTGCCCACCGTATGGAAGAACTGATCAATGCCAGCAAAATTATCCGCCCTGCGTACAAAAGCGTTTCTGTCCAAAAAGAGTACGTACCCATTGAAAAAAGAATACCCTCCGTTTGACAATTTCCCACGCTTATGTTCTAATATAATTGAAATTTATTCAGATCGAGGGAGAATGTTCTTACTTGATTTGTTTCAAAAACGAAAAAACCTAACAGAAAAGGGCTCTCTGATCTGAAAGGAATTGGAATCGTTGATTTTTTTGTCTTCGCTAACTTTCCTTCGGGAAAGTTTTTTTATTTGCAAAGGAATAAAACATGAAGTATCTTCACAAACTGATCCTGCCGCTGTTTCTGCTTCTGTTATGGGGAATTGGAAGCAGGGCCGGATGGTTCAATTCCTATCTTCTTCCTGCTCCCTCAACTGTATGGGATGCCGCCCTTGGGCTGCTTCAGAAAGGTTCTCTGTTTCAACATCTCAGCGTGAGCCTGTACCGGGTTTTGGCCGGGTTCCTGATCAGCTTTGCCATTGCCTTCCCTTTTGGAGTGTTTATGGCTTTGCACAAAAAAACGTATTCCGCTTTTATGCCCTTGCTGGAATTTATCCGGCATCTCCCACCCATTGCCCTGATCCCCCTCCTGATCCTATGGTTGGGTATAGGAGAGCCCCCCAAATTAACAGTGATTATTCTGGCCGCTTTTTTCCCCATATTCCTTAACACGATAAGCGGCATCGCCAATTGCGACCCCAAGCTCCTGGAAGTAGGAAAGATTTTCGCTTTTACAGCCCGGGAACAGTTTTTTCGGATCCGACTCCCTCAAGCCGTTCCCCAGATCCTTGTCGGCATGCAGTTAGGTTTGGGTTACAGCTGGCGTTCCCTGATCGGCGCTGAACTCATTGCAGCATCATCCGGTATCGGCTATATGATCATGGATGCCGAGCAGTTATCTCGCCCGGACATTATTCTGGTGGGTATTTTTTCCATCGGTTTGCTGGGCTGTTTGATTGACTTTCTTTTTTTGATTATCAGTGAAAAAATTTTGCGCCAAAACATAAGAAAGGACGAAGTATGGCCGGAATAAAACTGCAACATCTTTGTAAAACATATTATATAAACGGCAAAAAGATCCAGGCGTTGGACGGTATTGATCTGGAGATTCCGGAACAACATTTCATTACTATTGTAGGGAAAAGCGGCTGCGGGAAAACCACATTGCTGCGAATAGTGGCCGATCTGGAAAAAAAATCCGCCGGAACAATTTCTTACCCGGATTCTTTCGATGAAAAAAAAGACATCAGCATTGTCTTTCAGGAACCAAGATTGATGCCCTGGTTAACAATCAAAGAAAACATCGTTTTCCCTCTGGGCAAAGCAAACCAGAAAACCGTAGACAGTAACGCTAATAAATACCTTCATCTATTAGGATTGGAAGGTTTTCAGGATGCATACCCCACGCAGATCTCCGGGGGGATGGCCCAAAGAGTCTCTTTGGCCCGGACATTATGCTATGGACCCCGCTTTATTCTAATGGATGAGCCTCTGAGTGCCTTGGATACTTTTACCAGGCGAAAATTACAGCAAGAGATCCTGAAAATCTATTTCACAGAAAAACTGACCATCCTCTTTGTCACTCACGATGTGGACGAAGCTGTTTTTTTAGGGCAAAAAGTAGTAGTCATGGACCAGGGAAAAATAATTGACGAAATCCCTGTAGATCTTCCTTATCCCCGTAATACGCATTCGGATGCTTTTTTCCGTTTGAAAGAAAAGGTGTTGGATGTCCTATTAAGTTAAAACCCATTAATCCCTAAAAGGAGGAAACCAATGAAAAAAATTATTGCACTTTGTATGGCACTACTTCTCACCATGACTGTTTTTGCAGCTTGCGCCGAAAAGGAGAACGATGCCGAAAAACTTCAGGAAATCAATATTTCTTATGTAAAATTACCCCTCAATGTTCCTTCCATTATTGAAAAAGAAAAGCAACTTTTCGAAGAAGAATTTGGAAAAGACGGAATCCAGGTCAACTTCCCCGAAATTACACAAGGTCCGAAAATGACAGAAGCATTGGCTTCCGGTTCTTTGGATTTTTGTAATGCTTTAGGAGGAACATCTGCCATTCTTGCTGCTGCAAACGGTGTAGACCTTAAAATCATAGGCATTTACAGCCGGGCGCCAAAAGCCTTCACCATCATGACAACAAATCCCGAAATCAGGACCATTGCTGATTTAAAAGGGAAAAGTGTTGCAGGGCCTAAAGGAACCATACTTCACCAGCTTCTTTTGGGCGCCCTTGCAAACGAGGGACAAAGCATCAACGACATTACCTTCGTCAATATGGGGATTCCGGAAAGCGTGAGTGCACTTTTCTCCAACAATGTAGATGCCGCTTTGGTTGCCGGCCCCGAGGTGGCAAAAGCGAAAAAATCCGGGGCCCGCATCCTTACCACTGGTGAAGGAATATTAGATGCGACCATTGTAATTGCAGTCAGCGGAGAATTCCTTAAAAATCATGAAGAAATGGTAGAAAGATATCTGAAGGTTCATCAGGAAAGCCTTTCTTTCATGGAAGAAAACCCTGAAGAAACCTTAGCACTTGCAGCGGAAGAAACCGGCCTTTCCACGGACGATGTTTCCACCATGCTGCCTTGGTACGATTTTGATCCGGAAATAACAGCAAACGATGTAGAAGAACTGGAAAAAACTCAGGATTTTCTGATTAAAAACGATATGCTGGGCAAGGAGATCGAGATCCAGAATATTCTTTTACAATAGCAACAAACCCATAAATTTTCAGAACAAAGCATTTAGAAAAAAACGGGGCTGTCTCAAAATGATTGCATAAATCATCAAGACAGCCTTTTTTTGTACGAAGATGGATTGTGCGTACTTTTTTAAATTTGCACTACTCCGGGTTGCGAAGGAGGTGGCGGCGGAGATGGATCCCGGGAAGATTTTGCTGTTTTTCCTACTCCAAGACGGGCCAGGGGCCTGAGAAAGCCTCGCGGGGGCCGGCAGGAGTAGGATTTTTGAAAGGTTTTGTCAAAAATCCATTTCAGATTTTTGGCGCCGGCGGGTCGGGGTAGTGCCGCCGGCGCGATTTGTCGGAGATAGCTACCCCGGACTTTTTCGGCAAAATGAGACAAATGGATCCTGCGAACTTTTTCAAATTTGCACTACTATTTTGAGACAGCCCCGCTTTTTTAAGGTTTATCAGGCATCCCATTGCTCAATAAGCAGGGGAACCACTTTGTAAAGATCCCCTACGATTCCATAGTCCGCCACCTCAAAAATAGGTGCATTGGGATCCTTATTGATGGCAATGATAATATCCGAAGATTGCATCCCTGCCAGATGCTGTATTGCACCGGAAATCCCACAGGCAAAGTAGATTTTAGGCTTTACTGTTGTTCCGGTTTGACCCACCTGGTGAGAATGATCGATCCACCCTGCATCTACTGCCGCACGGGAAGAACCCACAACGCCACCCACTTTCTCCGCAAGGGCTTTCATCAGTTCAAATCCGGAAGGATCTCCCAGTCCTCGCCCGCCGGAACAAACGACTTCTGCATCGGTCAAAGAGATCATTTCCTTGGCCGATTTTACGATTTCCAACACTTCTGTTCGAATATCAGCTTCTGAAAGTTGACTTTTCACACGAACCAGCTCCCCAAATACCACTTCCTGCCTTTCTCTTTTCTGCATGACTCCGGGCCGGACGGTAGCCATCTGGGGTCTTGTCCTCGGGCAGACTATGGTTGCCATCAGGTTGCCACCAAAAGCAGGTCTGGTTTGTTTCAAGCCCGTATCTTCCGATGTCGGATCCAGGGTGGAAACATCCAAAGTCGTATGATGCACTGCATAGTCCATGTAACTGGAAACCTTTACATCCAATCGTGTGCAATCCGCAGTCAGTCCCGTATTCAGCCTTGCCGCCACTCTTGGGGCCAGATCCCTTCCGATGTGCGTCGCCCCATAAAGAACGATCTCCGGCTTATATTTTTTTACCGCATCCACAATGACTTTTGTATATCCATCCGTAGTGAAGCTGGCCAGCAAAGGGTCTTCTATGAGATAGACCTGATCCGCTCCATATTCGAAGCAATCTTTTGCCAGTGATTCAATATTGTCTCCCACCAGCACAGCGCAAACTTTTGCTGTCCCTGCGATTTCTGAGGCAAGCCTTTTGCCTTCACCCAGCAACTCCAAAGCCACATTCATCAATTTACCGCCCCTTTGTTCTGCGTAGACCCACACATCTTTATACGCCGTAAGATCTACCGGGCCTTCTTTGTTTTCAGTCTTTACTATTGCGCCAAAGGGACAGGATGCTGCACATAAATTACAGGCGGTGCATTTCTCATTGATTACAACCACTTTATCCACCATTTCAATGGCATCAAAGGGGCATGCCTTAAGACATAATTTACAACCCTTGCACTTATCGTTTAAAATCACAACTGCCATAAAAACCACCCTTCCCTTTCTAAAGAATGTGCTTTTCCTTTAACTGACCCAGCAATTCACGAACAGCTTCTGCATCATTTTTTGCGTTAATGATCATGCCTTTCCCTTTCGGCCGGGGAGTAAAAGAACGATATACATTTGTGGGGGAGGCCTCAAGACCCACAGTATCCAGAGGCACTTCGATATCCTTGGCATTCCACAAGGGGATCTGTTTCGCTCTAAGGCCCGCAATACCATAGATGGACATATGTCTGGGATCGTTCAATTCTTTGATGGCTGTCAAAAGGCAAGGTGGTTTTATTCGGATTTTTTCGTACCCGTCTTCCAAGGCCCGTTTGACCACCATACACTTTCTGTCCTCTTCCATGTGAAACTCTTTCACATAAGTGACCTGCGGTATCCCCAGTTTTTCTGCCAGCTGGGGCCCCACTTGTGCAGTATCGCCGTCAATAGCCTGCCTTCCGGCAAAGATCAGATCAAAGGAACCGATTTTTTCGATTGCTGCCGCCAAGGCGTTGGAAGTTGCCCAGGTGTCCGATCCACCAAGGGCCCGATCGCTGACCAAAATCCCTTCGTCTGCCCCCATAGCCATACATTGCTTCAACATATACTTTGCCTGAGGGGGCCCCATGGTCAAAACGGTAATGTGGGTATCAGGAAAGCGATCCTTGATACCCAGCGCTTCTTCCAGGGCATTTGCGTCATCATGGTTTAAAATACTGGGAACACCTTCACGAATTAAAGTCTTTGTTACCGGGTCTATCTTGATTTCATTTGTATCTGGCACTTGCTTGGCACAGACGATCACTTTAAAGCTCATTTCATGTTCCTCTCTTTCTCAACCATATCTTTGCTGCGTTTATGTATTTAGGCGCAATTATATGCTTTGGCAGGTAGGAAAGTCAATACTTTTTGTTTAGTTTGTCTAACTATTTTGATTTTGTTTTCTTTTGTTTTTTCTGAATATTCTGTCTTTATTTTTCAGATTCTCTTATTCCGGGCTTTCTGAACCTTATATCAGATATAAGAAAAATTCGTTTTTTCCCTTGCTGCTTTTCTATCTTTTCATTATTTTTCAAAGAAAAACCACCTTCTCTTTGCATTTTAAACTCTATACTTGATATAAACAAAAATCCTTTTTCTCCAAAATTTTCTATTGCCAATCTGCAAAGGCGGCATATAATGAAATCGTAATCAGAATATTCTATTTTTTCAGAGAGGTGGTATTATGAAAAAGCTTTTCTTTTTTCTTCCCGTATTCGCCATTGTATTCTCCAACATTGTCTACGATATCTCCGCCAAATTATTTCCGGGCCAGCTGAACGCTCAGGCAGGACTGGCTATTGTGTATGCCATTGCCGCCGGAGTTTCCCTTTTACTCTTTGTCCTTACCTCTAAAAACACATCTTTTTCAAAGGAACTGAAAAAAATAAACTGGGCTACCTTTTCACTGGCTCTCGGATGCACGGGAATAGACCTTGGTTATGTGCTGCTTTTCCGGGCAGGCTGGGACATCAGTTTTGGTTCTCTGGCCTGCAATATTTTTCTGGCCATCACGCTGATCCTCGTAGGAACGTTATTTTATAAAGAAAAGCTCACAAAGGATCATCTGGCTGGGATCACACTGTGTCTTGCCGGATTGATTCTGATTAACATTTAGGAGGAAAAGATATGTTTTTGTATTATCTCCCGGTCCTTATCGTAGTGGCCGCCAATGTCCTCTACGACATCAGCTCCAAATCCATCCCCGAAGATTTGAATCCTTATATGAGCATCACCATCACCTATTCTTTACTGACAGTACTCAATTTTACACTTTTCCAGATACTGAACCCCGGCCAGTCCCTTCAGGGCGAATTGACTTTTGTCAACTTTGCGGTTCTGTTTTTTGCGCTGGCTTCCGTGGGTTTGGAAAGCGGATACATATTTTTATTCCGGGCAGGCTGGAATATCAGCCTGGGAGGAATGGTCTGCAACATTTCTCTGGCAGTTTGCATGGTTCTGATAGGCACCTTGGCTTTTCACGAAAAAGTCTCTCTTCACCAGGTGGGAGGAATGCTGTTATGCGCCCTCGGGCTCATAATCATCAACCGAACAGAATTTCAAAGCAAGGTACTGCAGGAGGACGAGGCACTGGAAAAATAGATCAGGACAAATAAAAAAAAAGCTGCTATCTTCCAAGCAGCTCCAGCAATTCTTCCGGTCGTTCTATCACATAATCGGGCCCCCCCGGGCCCTTTTTTTCTTCCTCACTGACAGCAAGCTGCCAGCCAACCAAAACGGATTTGACCCCCGCATTTCTGGCACAGAGGATATCGAACATGCTGTCTCCCAGCATCACCGACTGCCCGGAATGGGAATCCAGTTTTTTCAGAGCGATGTGGAGCGGCTCCGGATCCGGTTTGTGGCGGTCCGTGTCCTCGCAGGAAACGATGCAGTCAAAAGCCGAAAGCAGGTCAAAGCGTTCCAGCCCCCGAAATGTGGATTCTTTGGTCCGTGAAGTCACCAGGCCGTTGCGATATCCCATATCCTTCAACTGGCGGATCAGCTCCGGCATCCCCGGGAAAGGGGTCATCTTATCCAGAAAATTTTCTTTCAGAAACCCCCGGTAAATGGCCACCCCTTCTTCCACCGGCACCTGAGGCAAAACCTTTCCAATGGTGATGAAGAGAGGTTCTCCAAAGGTCTTCACGATCTCCCCACGGTCCCGCTCTTTACCTTCCACCGTTCGGAAGGTATGCTGCCAGGACTGGATGATCATCTCATTGGTATCCATAATGGTACCGTCAAAATCAAAAATCACTGTTTTGGTATGTTTCATGTTGTTTTCCTGCTGTATTAAAGTTTCATGGTAAGGGATATCTTTTGTTTTTCATGATCCACGGAAAGGACTTTGACCTTCACCGTGTCTCCGATGCTTACCACATCCATGGGATGCTTCACAAACTTATGACTGAGCTGGGACACATGCACCAGACCGTCCTGCTTGACACCGATGTCTACAAAGGCACCAAAATCAACTACATTGCGCACCGTGCCGGTAAGTTCCATGTCCGGTTTCAAATCTTCCATGGAGAGAACATCGTTGCGGAAAACCACCGGGGGCATTCCTTCTCTGGGGTCCCGGGCAGGCTTTTTGATTTCTGCCACGATATCCGCCAGGGTCATGGGCCCTACAGCAAGTTCTTCTGCCATGGATTTGATACTGGCTCCCGCCTCTTTGATCTTCTCTTCAATATTGTTGGCTCCGCCCCTTCGGATCTCGCCTTTGTCAATGCCCAGGCGCTTGAGCATACCTTCTGCCGCTGCATAGGATTCCGGGTGTACCGCCGTAGCGTCCAAGGGGTTTTCCCCGTCTCTGATCCGCAAAAAACCTGCGCATTGTTTGAAGGTCTTCTCTCCCAGTTTGGCAACCTTTTTCAGTTCCTTCCGATTGTGAAAAACGCCATTTTCCTCCCGGTAAGACACGATATTTTTGGCGATGCCGCTGTTGATGCCGGCAATATAGGATAGAAGGGAGGGGGATGCGGTGTTCAGATCCACTCCTACCCGATTTACGCAATCCTCCACCACATTGGTGAGGGCATCATCCAGAAAATTCTGGTTGATGTCATGCTGATACTGACCCACTCCAATGCTTTTGGGCGGGATCTTGACCAGCTCTGCCAAAGGATCCTGAAGACGCCTGCCAATGGACATGGAACCTCTGGTGGTCACATCCAGATCCGGATATTCTTCCGTTGCCAGCTTGGACGCGGAATAGATGGAAGCTCCCGCCTCGCTGACAATGGTATAGTTCAGATCTTTCAGGCCGGCATTTCGGATCAGATCCGAAACGAAGCTTTCCGTTTCCCGGGAGGCGGTACCGTTGCCAATGACCACTACATTCGCTTTGTATTTTTCCACAAGAGCTAAGATGGTTTTTCCCGCTCCTGCAATATCTTTTCTGGGTTCGGTGGGATAAATGGTGGTGTAGGCCAGAAGTTTTCCCGTTTCATCGAGGACCGTCACCTTACAGCCGGTCCGATAACCCGGGTCGATGGCAATCACTCTGGCATCTTTCACCGGCGGAGTCATGAGAAGATTTTCTGTGTTTTTTGCAAAGACCTTCACCGCTTCCTTTTCCGCCCGTTCTGTGAGTTGGTTGCGGATCTCCCTCTCAATGGAAGGGGCGATGAGGCGCTTGTAAGCGTCTTCTATGGTTTCCTTCATGAGGGGGAAGAAAATACTCTTTTCATTGGTCAGAATGGTATCTTCCAACATGGCAAGAATGTTTTCTGCCGGTGCCTTCACTTTTACCTTCAGCTTTTTCTCTTTCTCGCCCCGGTTGACGGCAAGAATACGGTGGTCCGGGATCCGGGCAACTGCCTCGGCAAACTCATAGTATTTGTCATAGACCGTGCTTTCAGAAGCGTCCACCGCCTCCGACACGATTTGCCCATGTTCATAGGTTCGTTTTCTTATGTCGCTGTTAAAGTCAGGATCATCGGCGATCATCTCGGCTACAATATCTGCAGCTCCCGCCAGGGCCTCTTTTTCATCAGCGGCACCTTTTCCCTCTTCAAGGAGCTTGGGGTCCGTGCACACATAGGGCCTCGCTGCTTCCTCGGGAGTGCCTTCCGTGAGAAGCATGGCCCGCATGATCACCGCCAAAGGCTCCAAGCCCTTCTCTCTGGCCTTGGATGCCCGTGTAGATTTTTTTTGTTTGTAAGGTTTGTACAGATCTTCTACTCTTTGTAAAACTTCCGCCGAAAGGATGTCAGCCTTCAGTTCTTCCGTAAGTTTTCCCTGCTCTTCGATAAGGCGCAGGATCTCCTGTTTTCGATCTTCCAGATTGCGCAGATAGGCCAGTCTTTCCTCAAGGTCCCGAAGGTTCACATCCGAAAGCCCCCCCGTCACTTCTTTCCGGTAGCGGGCAATAAAAGGAATGGTATTCCCCTCGTCGATAAGCTGTATGGTGGCCTCCACCTGGGAGAGCCTTATGCCAAGCTCTTTGGCGATCCTTTCTGCGATCATGGTTTTGCCTTTCTTTAACGCTGTTTTAGTTTTTCATTGATGAAATAGTCCAGTTCTCCGTCCATGACAGCATGGACATTCCCCACTTCTGCATTGGTCCGGTGGTCCTTCACCAGGGAATACGGATGGAAGACATAGGAACGAATCTGACTGCCCCAGGTGATCTGGCTGTAGTCCCCCGCCAGTTCATCAATACGGCTCTTATGTTCCTGCTGTGCCAGTTCAAGGAGCTTGGATTTGAGAACCCGCATAGCTACTTCCTTGTTCTGATGCTGGGATCTCTCATTTTGGCAGGATACTACAATGTTCGTGGGAATGTGGGTGATGCGGATAGCGGAATCCGTCTTGTTGACGTGCTGACCACCCGCCCCGCTGGAACGGAAGGTGTCGATGCGCAGATCATCCGGGTTGATATCCACCTGGATATCGTCGTCCAACTCCGGCATGACGTCAATGGAAGAAAAGGACGTATGCCTTCTGCCGGAAGAATCAAAAGGCGAGATCCGGACGATACGGTGTACCCCTTTTTCATTTTTCAGATATCCGTAGGCGTAGTCCCCTTCAATAAGTACAGTGGCGCTCTTGATGCCACCTTCAGAAGCATACTGCACATCGATCATGGAGATCCTGTACTTTTTGGATTCTGCCCAGCGGGTATACATTCGCAAAAGCATTTCCGCCCAGTCCTGGGCATCCAAGCCGCCGCTGCCGGCGTGAACGGACAGGATGGCATTGTTGCCATCATATTCCCCATCCAGCAGAGTCTTGATCCGCAGGGCCTCTACTTTTTCTTTATACGAACGGTAAGCCTCCTCGATCTCAGGGATCAGGGAAGCTTCCTCTTCTTCCTCGGCCATATCGATGAGTACCTTGATATCCTCAAATTCAGAGACAAGGGTCTGGTATCCATTGGCCTTGGTTTCTACCTGTTTCTTTTCTTTCAGCAGTTTGTGGGCTTTTTCATGGTCATCCCAAAAGCCCTCTTTTTCCATCTCGGCGTTGATCTCTTCCAGTTTTTTTACAAGACCAGCCAGGTCAAAGGGACTCACCCAGTTCTTTTAGATTTTTTGCTTCGCTGTCCAGTTCATACTTGATCTGTTCAAGCTCAATCATCTTCTCACATCCTTTTTAATGACATACCCGATTCCTGAAAGGAATCGTTGGTGTGTCTTATGCACAGAAATCACAAATCTTTGATTTGTAGATTTCCACTGCCAATCCGAAGTACCGTATCTGTTTCTTTTATATTGCTCTATATTAACTTTTTTCTTTGTCCATCAGTCCGGCAAATTGGCACCGCAACATTTCTTATATTTTTTGCCGCTCCCACAGGGGCAGAGATCATTTCGTCCTACCGTCTCTTCTTTATGGACAGTTTCCTGTTTCCGTTCTCTGGGCGGCACCTGCACTGCAGCGGGTGCTTCGCCGGACACGGGCACCGGCCCTGCGGCGTACTCGTCTTTATGCCCTTCGGCAGAAGCCACCATGCTCTTTCTCTCGGTGTGAGTCTGGACAGTCACATTGAAGCAGAACTTCACGGTATCTTCTTTGATGGAAGCGATCATCAGCTCGAACATATCGAAGCCTTCGGCGGAATACGCCCGGGCGGGATCCTGCTGGCCCAAAGCCCGAAGTCCAATGCCGTGACGCAGCTGGTCCATGGCATCGATATGATCCATCCACTTATTATCCACTACCCGAAGAAGGATCATCCGTTCCAGCTCACGCATGCGTTCTGCCCCGATTTCTTCCTCTTTTTCATCGTAGGCTTTCCGGAACATTTCAATACTGTCTTCCAGAAGAGTGGCCTTGGTCACATCCACAAAATCCTCTTTGTTGTAGTGATAGCCGGGAAATGTGGTGCAGATCCTCCTCAATGCATTTTCCAGAGAAGCCAGATCCCATTCCTCGGAATACTTTGTGGCATTGGTGCAGATGTCCACCTGCTCTTTGACCAGTTCCTCGGCCATGGAAAGGACATGTTCCTTCAGATCCTCCCCGAAAAGTACCCGGCGGCGTTCTCCATAGATGATCTCTCTCTGCTTGTTCATGACATCGTCGTATTGGAGTACATATTTTCGAATGGAGAAGTTGCGCCCCTCCACTTTCTTCTGTGCGTTTTCGATGGATTTTGTCAGCATGCCGGCTTCCAAAGGAACATCTTCTCCCATGCCCAGCTTACCTACAAGACCTTGTATACGGTCGCCGCCGAAGAGACGCATCAGTTCGTCTTCCAGGGAAATAAAGAACTGGGTCCTTCCCGGGTCTCCCTGTCGTCCGGAACGTCCCCGCAGCTGGTTGTCGATCCTTCGGGATTCATGACGTTCGGTGCCGATGATGCGAAGACCTCCCAGGTCTACTACCTTTTGCCGTTCCTCCGGGGTGCAGCCTCTGCCCCCCAGGATGATGTCGGTTCCGCGGCCGGCCATGTTGGTGGCGATGGTGACGGCGCCAAGTCTTCCGGCTTCTGCCACGATCTCCGCTTCCTTTTCATGCTGTTTGGCATTCAACACATTGTGTTTGATGCCCCGGCGCTTCAAAATGGAACTGATGATCTCGGAACGCTCGATGGAGATGGTGCCCACAAGCACCGGTTGGCCTTTTTCGTAGCATTCTGCGATCTCTGCTGCAATGGCGGAGAACTTTCCCCGTTCCGTGCTGTATATGGTATCGTCCATGTCGATCCTGGCAATGGGCATATTAGTGGGGATCTCTACAACGTCCATATTGTAGATATCCCGGAATTCTTCTTCTTCTGTTTTGGCTGTACCCGTCATTCCTGCCAGCTTTTGATACATACGGAAATAGTTCTGCAGGGTGATGGTAGCCAGAGTTTTGGACTCTTCCCGGACATTGAGGCCTTCTTTGGCTTCAATGGCCTGGTGCAGGCCTTCGCTATAACGTCTGCCGAACATGAGTCGTCCTGTGAATTCATCTACGATGACGATCTCATTGTCTTTCACGATGTAATCCACATCCCGCTTCATCAGGTTATGGGCCTTGAGGGCCTGGATGATGTGGTGGTTGAGTTCCATGTTCTCCGGGTCGGAAAAATTTTCTATTTTAAAATGCTTTTCGCATTTCATGACGCCTTGTTCCGTCAGCGACACAGTGCGGTCTTTTTCATCGATTTCAAAGTCAAATCCCGAGTGAAAACCCGAGATGAATTTATCGGCCACATGATACAGATCTGTGGATTTGTCTCCCCGGCCGGAAATGATAAGAGGAGTCCTTGCTTCATCAATGAGGATACTGTCCACTTCGTCGATGATGGCAAAATTCAGTTCTCTCTGCATCATGTCTTCTTTGTAGGTGACCATGTTGTCCCGCAGATAGTCAAAGCCGAATTCGTTGTTTGTCCCGTAGGTGATATCCGCCTCGTAGGCCTCTTTGCGCTCCGCCCCGTTGACGTTGTGGATCACACAGCCCACAGTAAGCCCCATGAACTTGTAGATCTCACCCATCCATTCCATGTCACGCTTTGCCAGATAATCATTGACGGTGACCACATGGACCCCTTTTCCTTCAAGGGCATTCAGGTATACAGGGAGAGTGGCTACCAGGGTCTTTCCTTCACCGGTCTTCATTTCAGCGATCCTGCCCTGATGAAGAGCCACGCCTCCGATAAGTTGTACATGAAAATGCTTCATTCCCAGGGCACGAAAGGCCCCTTCCCTTACCGCCGCAAAGGCCTCCGGAAGCAGGTCATCCAGCGTTTCCCCTGCCGCCAGTCTTTCCCTGAAAATTACGGTCAATCCGCTGAGTTCCTCATCGCTGAGGCTCTGCATCCTCTCATCCAAAGCTTCGATCTGCTCTACGATTTTTTCTATTTTTTTTACTTCTTTTTCATTCAGATTACCAAAAATCTTTTCTAAAAATCCCATAACCGGTCCTTTCCCCTGTCTCCTCTTTTTCAAGGTCATCTTACATGTTGTTCAAATAGTCATTGTATCACAAAGGACTCCAAAAAGCAAAAAAGGGCCGAAGCCCTTTTTCTCTTTTTAAATTTTTTGATCAGATCTGTTTTTCTTCCGGATTCCCTTCAAAAGCGTCATAAATGGCCCGAATGGCTTTTTCGAAGTCGTCGTTCTTTACGCCTACAATGATGTTCATTTCGCTGGAACCCTGGTCGATCATCCGAATGTTGACGCCGGCCTTATAAAGAGCGGTGAACAATGTGGCGGATACGCCCTGGCGCTTGCTCATCCCCCGGCCTACAGTGGCAATAAGGGACATATCCTCATAGATATCAATGCTGTCGGGCTGAAGACGACGCTTCATTTCTTCGATGATTTCTTCGATTTTTCCATTTACCTTCTTGCGGGAAAGAACAATGGAGATGGTGTCAATGCCGCTGGGCAAATGTTCCACCGGAATATTGTAGTCTTCAAGAATGGCAAGGCAGCGGCGGATAAAGCCCACCTCAGCGCTCATCATATTCTTGTAAATGGCAATGACCAGAAAATCCTTGCTCCCGGCAATGCCGGAAATGACACGATCAGGGCTCTGGGCCCCCACATCGGCAACGATGGTGGTGCCGGGATGCTCCGGTTCGTTGGTGTTGCGAATATTGATGGGAATGTCGCTGGCTCTCGCCGGATAAATGGCATCCTCATGGAGAACCGAGGCCCCCATATAAGAAAGCTCGCGAAGTTCCATATAGGAAATGCGTTCAATGGGCCTGGGGTTTTTCACGATCCGGGGATCCGCCGTCAGGAAGCCGGAAACGTCCGTCCAGTTCTCATAGATGTCCGCATCTGCCGCTCTGGCAATAAGGGAGCCGGTAATGTCAGAACCGCCTCGGGAAAAGGTCTTGATCTCCCCGGAGGGTTTGCTCCCATAAAACCCCGGAATCACTCCATGCTTATGCTTTTTCAGTTCTTCCCGGAGGCGTTTGTCCGTTTCTTCGTCAAGGAATTTGCCCCTTTCGTCGAAGGTGACCAGCCCTTTGGTATCAATAAAATCATAACCCAGATAATTGGCCGTGATCATGGCGGTAAGATATTCTCCACGACTGGCGATATAGTCTTCCGATGCTCCTGCACGAATGTTCCGGTCAATGGTCTCCAGTTCCTTTTCAATGTCCAGATCCAGGCCCAGATTCATGACAATGGCCCGAAATCTGTCGCAGATCACCTGAAACACCTGTTCATGCCCGATATTATGGTCAAGATGGGTCTTGCACAGATACAAAAGATCCGTGATTTTGTTATCTTCACTGAAACGTTTCCCCGGAGCGGAAACGACAACATATTTTCTCTCCGAATCCGACTCGACGATGCTTTTTACCTTCGCCAGCTGGATCGCATCAGCTACGGAGCTTCCTCCGAATTTCGCCACTTTTACTCCCATAGCGCAGTTCCTCTTCTCTATTATTTTTATAATAACGAATATTTTACAACAAAAAACCATTCTTTTCAAGTTTTCTGTGCCGCTCCACAGATTTTTTACAAAGAAAAGGCGGGGCCCCGTTCCCGGGTCCCCGCTGGTTCAAAAAATTCGCTTTCTTTATCGGCCCTTTTATTCTTTGGATGCCTTATACAAAGCTTCGGCCTTGTCTGTTTTTTCCCAGGGGAGATCCAGATCCAGCCTTCCAAAATGGCCGTAAGCGGCCACCTGACGATAGATGGGCCTTCTGAGTCCCAGATCCCTTATGATGGCAGCGGGTCTAAGGTCAAAGTGAGCTGTAACCAGTTCTGACAGGCGGTCATCCGAAACGGTACCTGTACCAAAGGTATCTACCATGACGGACACAGGATGCGCCACGCCGATGGCGTAAGCAAGCTGAATCTCGCAGCGTTCTGCCAGTCCTGCCGCAACGATATTTTTGGCCACGTAACGAGCCACGTATGCGGCAGAGCGGTCTACCTTTGTGGGGTCTTTACCGGAAAATGCACCGCCGCCGTGACGAGCATACCCACCGTAAGTATCCACAATGATTTTTCTTCCTGTAAGGCCCGAATCTCCGTTGGGGCCGCCGATGACAAAACGCCCAGTGGGGTTGATAAAAATCTTCGTCTGATCGTCCATGAGATCCTTGGGAACGATGGGGCCGATGACCTTCTCAATGAGATCACGGCGGATCTGTTCCTGGGTGACATCGGGATCATGCTGGGTAGAGATCAGCACCGTGTCGATACGGCTGACTTTTCCGTCTTCATATTCTACGGTGACCTGGGTTTTTCCATCCGGTCTGAGATATTTCAATTCCCCTGTCTTTCTGACAACAGAAAGTTTTTTGGCCAGCTGATGAGCCAAAGAAATAGGCATGGGCATGAGCTCAGGAGTTTCGTTACAGGCATAGCCAAACATCAGGCCCTGGTCTCCGGCACCGATTTCATCCAAAGTATCCTCTGTATGTTCCCGGAATTCCATGGCCTTATTGACTCCCATGGCGATGTCTCCCGACTGCTCGTCAATGGCCGTCAGCACAGCACAGGTGTGTCCGTCAAAACCGTATTCACTCTTTGTGTAGCCGATGTCAGTGATGACGCTGCGCACCACTTTAGGGATATCCACATAGCATTGGGTGGATATTTCTCCCACCACAAGTGCCATACCCGTGGTAACGGTGGTTTCTGCCGCAACTCTTCCGTAGGGATCCTGCTCAAGAATCGCATCTAAAATCGCATCGGAAATCTGATCGCAAAGTTTATCGGGATGTCCTTCTGTGACGGATTCCGATGTGAACAATTTTCTACTCATTTTTTCTTTCCTCCATATTCCAGCGCACTGCAATCCAAAATTCGGACTGCAAATCGTCACTGCTGTTCAGGCTGCGCACTTAAAAACCTCTTCCCGGGGAAGAGGTTGATGTCGCGCATTGCCCCCCTTCATCTCTCAGATAAAAACTATCTGTAGGATTTAGCACCTTTGCCGTTCCGTTTTGGACGCTTGCAGGTTGCCGGGCATCACAGGGCCTATTCCCTCCGCCGCTCTTGATAAAGGTCATATTTGATTTTCAGCATTACAATATTATTCCCTACAGGAGATTCTGTCAATCAAAATCCAAAGAATAAAAAAACAAATTTGCCCCACGCTCCCGGGGAAATATTGTATACTGTTCATATCCGTATTTTCCAGAAAACAACGGACCGGCTCCATTTAAACGGAAGAGCCGGCCCTAGAGCTTACAACGGAGTATTTGATTTGCAAAAGAAACACAGCTTTACTGTTATCAAAGGCGGCGGCAGCCAGAAAGGCGCCCCTGCCCATTATCACTTTCTCTCCGGGTACGTTACAGATACCCGGCTTATGGGAGTGCTTGTTCTTTCTGTTCACTGGACTACCGACTCCCAGGAAGAGGAAGATGATTTTCATCAGTTTTTTTACTTTGATGCCGAGGAATACGGATTGGAAACATACCGGAGCCAGGTTGGCAACGACCCGGAGGCCCTGGAATCCATCGAAGAATCCCTTATGGGCGGACTTGGCGGCAAAAAGAATCCCGTCACCGAGAGGGAAGCCCGTTATCTGGTACAGTATTTTATAAAAGCCTCAGAAGAACTGAACGTGACTCCGGCAGATCCGAAGAGTGAATATGATTTTTTGCTTGCGCCCCTGGAGCTGTTCTCAGGCAAGGAAAAGCAAGCCCTGATCGAAAAGATGTGCACCCCCATCCGTTCGGATTACGAGTGTCTTCATTATTTCCTCATGCGCTGTTTTGCCAGGGATAAAGAAGGTGCACAGTATCTGGCACAAGAGGGGTTGTCCTTTTCAGAGATCCTGCCCCCCAAACCTTCCACCCTCTGCAAAAATTCCATTGAGGAATACAAAGATGAAAACGGCGTCGATTCTTATCTTTGCGAGGCACTGATGGAAGTTGACGGCAAATACACCTTGCACGTGCTGGAGCTTACGATCCACGAAGACAAGATCTCTTCCGTTTTTCGCCGTTCCGCCTTTCGGGTGACCGCAGCAGAAGCGGCCATGCTCCTCAACCGCCCCGAATTCATTACGGTCTATGAGATCCTTACAGATCCCAACAGCTTTGATGATCATTTTCTGCCCTTGATGAAGAACAGCATGATGACGCCTCATGACAACGGCCGTCTTTTTCTGGAATTCCGAAAAAACAATGACCATGTCGACCAAAAAGTTTTTCTGCTAAACGAGGATGTAGGCGGTCTTTACTATGTCAGCGACTATGGCCAGCTAATCATTGCCGCCTATACCCTGAGAGAAATCAAGGAACTGGAAAAGGTCCTGCAAAAAAGCTCCCTTCATTCTGCTTTGCTCCCCACGGCAAAATATGAATTCAAGGAACCCGTCCTTTACGAATTCATACAGAGCGATTTTGAGGATTTTTCGGATTTTCTGGATTCCTTAAAATAGGCAGGTGTTGCATACCATGCAAGTCATCAAGACAAAAGATCTTTTTCTGGCATTTGTTGTAGTCACGGTGTGGGGGGCCAATTTTACCGTGATCAAGCTGGGGCTCGCAGGGATCCCCCCTATGCTTTTCGCTTCTCTTCGATACGTTTTCGCAGCCTTTCCCGCTATTTTCTTTGTCAAACGCCCTGCCATCAGTTGGAAATACATCATCGCTTCCGGCCTGACGGTGGGTTTTGGGCAGTTTTCCTGCCTTTTTTACGCCATGCACATCGGGATGCCGGCAGGGATTTCTTCCATCGTGCTGCAGTCTCAGGTTTTTTTTACCCTGCTTTTCGGTGTTTTTCTTTTGAAAGAATCTATGCACGGCAGGCAGCTCGCCGGCCTTCTTTTTGCCGCCTGCGGCCTGCTTTTCATCGGTGCGGAAAACTTTGCCGGAGACACCCCGTCCGTTCCTGCTGCCGGGTTGTTCCTCACCGTGCTGGCCGCCGCCTTTTGGGGGATTTCCAACATCGTTGCCCGCTGCGCATCAAAAAAAGCCGCATCCGAAGGCAAATCCCTTGACATGCTTTCTTTGGTGGTATGGGCAAGCCTCATCCCCCCGGTTCCTTTGTTGGGGATGGCTTTGCTCCTGGATCCTCCGAAAGCTCTTTGGCAAGCGGTGACACATTTGAATGCGGTTTCTGTTTTTTCGATTTTTTATCTTTCCTTCGGTGCGACCCTCCTGGGATACGGTCTTTGGAGCACCCTACTGGGAAAATATCCGGCAGGAAAAATCGCACCCCTTTCCCTGTTGGTTCCCGTTACAGGTCTTCTCACCGCCAGGATCGTGCTGGGAGAAAGCCTTTCCACCATGCAATGGATAGGCGGCCTAATCATTTTGCTGGGGCTTATCCTTGCGAACCTTCAAAAATCTCCGAAGCCTCTTTCATAAGCCGGGCGATGGGAAGGTGCTGAGGGCACTTTTCCTCGCAGACTTTGCAGTCGATGCAGTTGGATGGTCTGTTTTTAGCAGGCAGGTTCATCTTGAAATCCCGTTTGATGGCCGGCATCTCCATGTAAAGATGCCACTGGTTGTAATAATCTATCACCTTTGGGATATCGATATTTTGGGGGCAAGGCATGCAATACCGGCAAGCGGTACAGGATGCTTTTATCAGTTTGTTGTATTCCCCCGCCGCCAGAGCAATGGTCTCCTGCTCTCCGGGAGCGAGACTGCCGGGTTTGGCATCGGAAAGGATCCGGATATTTTCCTCCAGCTGCTCATAAGTGCTCATTCCACTTAAAATGGTCAGGACCTCAGGAAAATCCGCCACATAGCGAAGACCCCATTCCGCCGGAGACCTTTTCACTGCTGCGTTTTCCCATATGCGGCCCACGCTGTCCGGCATGACCTGGGTCAGCTTTCCTCCTTTCAAGGGTTCCATGATGATCACAGGGATCCCCTTTTCTCCGGCATATTTCAAGCCCTCCACTCCCGCCTGGAACCCGGAATCCATAAAATTGAGCTGGATCTGGCAAAAGTCCCAGGGGTAGGAATCGATGACTTCCTTAAAGAAGTCCAGGTCATCATGATAGGAAAAACCAATGTATTTGATCTTGCCTTCTCTTTTCTTCTCCTCAAGAAATGCCAGGGAGTCCAGCTTTTGCGCCACCCGGTGGATCCCCCGGGTGATACTGTGCAGAAGGTAAAAATCGATGCAGTCCACGCCCAGACGTTTCAGCTGATTCTCAAAGATTCCGGAAAGTCCACCTTCGTCTCTGGCCATCCAGACAGGCATTTTGTCGGCAATGAATACCTTCTCCCGGTAACCGTCCTGAAGCGCCTTGCCTAAAACCTCTTCACTGCTGCCGGAGTGATACATATAAGCAGTGTCCATGTAGTTGATCCCCGAATCGATGGCATGACGGATCAGCCGAATGGCTTCCCCCTCGTCGATCTCATTTCCCCTGCCGGGGATCACCGGCAGGCGCATGGTTCCGAATCCCAGAAGAGAAATCTTTTCACCGGTCTTATTGAAGGTTCTGTACTCCATATCCACTCTCCGTTTCCGTTTTATTTCTAAAAGGTTTTTCCTTTATTCTTTTTTTTGGACTATTATACCACAACTCCGGGTCTGTGATTTTATGTTTTTACACTTGCCGATTCGGGTATATAATTTAGGTTAGATATATCGTCCACCATCAGTAGAAAGGAAGACAATATGGCAATCGAATGGACCAGCAACCTGGCTGTGGGGATAAACAGCATCGACGAGCAGCATAAGGCTCTTTTTCAAAAGGCCGATCAACTGTTTGAAGCAGGCAAAAATCAAAAGGCAAAGGAATTCATTTCTGAGCTTTTAGACTTTTTGGATGATTATACCAAAGAACATTTCCTTGCGGAAGAAGCCTACATGAGATCCATCGCCTATCCGGAATATGAAAACCAACGCAAAATGCACTCTGATTTTGTGGCCCAGCTGCAAAAATTGAAAAAAGAATACGCCGAGTCCGGTGGAAATATTCTGGTGATACTCAACGCCAACCAAATGGTGGTTGATTGGCTCATAAAGCATATTTCAGTGGAAGACAAGAAAATCGGCACCTATGCCGCCAGCCGGTGATTCAAAAATCAGTATACAACGAGAGGGACCATTTCATGGCAGCAATGAGTAAGAATATTGACAAAGAAGCTTTGTCAGCGCTCCTTCAAAAGGCCTGTTTTTTCTACGACCTTCCCGGCCTGTCCGTCCGGGTCTCTTATAGGGGCGAAGAATGGGGCGGCGTCTTCGGTTTTCAAAATGCAGTGACGAAAGTCCCTCTTCGGGAAGATCATGTATTTCACATGGCATCCGTAACGAAACTTTTGGTGGGAACCTGCCTTCTGAAACTCTGTGAGCAGGGGAAGGCAAGGCTTGAAGAAAAACTGTCTTTTTATCTTCCCGACTTCAAAATGAAGGATGCGAGATTTAAAAGCATAACACTGCAGCACCTTCTATCTCACACCTCCGGAATGCCGGATGTGGAGGACTATCATTGGAATGCGCCGGAAACCGACAAGGATGCCCTGCGTCGCTATGTGTATTCCGACGAGGTCCAAAATGCCGATCTGCTTTGGGCGCCCGAAGAAAACCGGTTTGCCTACAGCAACATAGGTTATGAAATACTGGGGCATGTAATAGAAGCCATCACTGATGAGGTCTTTGAAGAACATGTTTCCCGCTCTCTGTTCCAGCCCCTGGGCATGGAACGGTCCACCCTTCTCACCTTCCAGCGGGATATGAGGGAAGTAGCCTGCCCCCACAACAAGGATGACAATAATCACTTTGTTGTCCTGCCAACATTCCCTTACAACCGTTCTCATTCACCCAGTTCTACACTGACGGCGCCCCTTTCTGATCTCTCCCTTTTTGCGAAGGCCTTTCTGGAAGGAAATATTCTTTCCCCGGACATGTGGCGGCGAGCTCTGACTCCCGTGGCCACGGTTCCCAACAACGGGGAGCAGATCTGCCTTTCCTGGTTCCGACGAGAACAGGATGGCAGAGTTCTTTTCGGACACGAAGGTACGGATGACGGTTTTCGCTCCAGCTTTTGGATCTGCCCGGAGTTATCTCTTTACACCATCGTCTGCTCCAATCTTTCCCAGGCACCGGTAAAAAAAATCAGTAAGCAAGTCTTTGAACAATTTCAGATAAAAAAAGAACGGCGGTAGGTTCGCCGTTCTTTTCCTGTATAAAACAATGCTATTTGAGGGCATGATAACGTATTGGTCGTTTCTTATTTCAGCGTGTCCAAAAAGGCTTTTTTCTGAAGCATGTCCGCATACTCAGAGGACATCTCGCGAATCCCCGCAGGGAATTCATATTTTTCCAGCCGCTCTACGAAGGGATCCGGATCAAAAGATTCGGGGCCGTGGACACCGTCCAGCTTCCAAATTCCTTTTGCCACCAGTTCCATCATGATCACAGGGCCCACCGCAGTCTGCGCTACAACGGAGTTTGTGCCGTATTTTGCCTGGCACACCTCAGTATCTGCGACCTGGTAAATATAGACCGATCTGGTCATGCCGTCCTTCTTCCCGGTGACCCAGGTCCCGGCACAGCCTTTTCCGATCATGTTTGTCGAAGATTCCTGAGGATCAGGAATGACCTTCACCAGAAAATCTCTGGGTGCGATCTGGGCATCACCCACCTGCACCTTCTTATAGGCTTCGTCCATTCCGACATCCCGAAGGTTCAGCAGGAGCTGCCTCATTTCGGGAGGGACCCCATACTTGAAGGTAACCCGGTTGCAGTCAATCACACGGGGAACCAACATGACTTCCTCATGCTCCACATTGATGACTTCCACATCCCCAATGCCGCCCGGGAAATTAAAGATTTCCGGTTCCGAAAAGTTCTCCGTGGTAAACCACCCTTTTCCTTTTTCCCAAATCACAGGAGGGTTGAGACACTCCTCGATGGTAGTCCATACGGAAAATCCAAAAGCGGCACCTTCACAACCGGGAATCACATAGTTGTCCCCGTCCCTCACATTGACTTCATCGATTTCGTCAAACAGATGCTTTGCCGCATATTTTGCGAATACATCCGCCATTCCCGGTTCCACACCGGAACCGACGATGGCCATGTTTCCCTTTTTTGCCCACTCTTCGTGTTTGGCAAACTGATAATCTCCCAGCTTGACCCCCGGAAGTTCAAAGGGTTTTTCGGGATGCTTCACAGAAAGGGTCATGGCGCAATCCAGATAGCCTACACCTGCATCCAGAGCAGTATCAAAAATAATTTCATTAAAAGCCGGTTCTACCGCATTCATCAAGAAAGTGATACCATGTTTTTTTACCACTTCTTTGATGCTCTCGGGATTCCGGGCGTCAATTTTTTCCGGAACAAAACGCGGGTCATCCATTTTTTGGGCGAGAGCTTCTGCCCTGGCCAAATTGTAATCAGAAAGGACGACTTTTTCCGCCCACGCTCCGCCTTCCTTTGCTCTTTTAATAATCTGGGCTGCAGAAGTCCCCACACCGCCAACGCCGATAATCAATAAATTCATACTTACTCCTCCTCGCTCTAACTTGCAGGATATTGTCTGACTATTTCGCATTCATGTTCTTGATCTGATATCATTCTACTTTGAGAAGTCTGAATATTCAATTATCGTTTTGCTGGGTTTGTGTATTACTTTGCTGTAATAAGAATAAGTTCCATAGCAAATCCGGATAAGTAAGATTTTACACTCAACTGATCCACCGCCTGCAAGGTCTCTGTGGAAAAGGACGGGAGCTCACGAAGATGTTCCAACACCCGCTCCCGTTTTCCGGTAAAGAAATCCCCTTCATTGCGGCAGGATGCCTGGAGACTTTCTTTGGCCAGAAAACAGCGGGAAAGGGTATACTCTCCCAACAGTCCGTTGAGACGAACCAGGACCTCCAATTTTCCGGCATAACGGTTGATGGCATCCCGCACCTCCTCAAAAGAGATTTCCGCACCTTTTTTCCGGAAGAGTTTTTCGTCAAAATTAAAAAACAGCAAGCTAAATCCACGTTCCTCACGGTCATTCATGCCGCCATCCTTTTTCTCTCTGGTCCTGGTGGCAATAAAATGCTCTCCATAGGCAAAAGGCTCCTCGTCAAGATCACCAAAACGGGAAAGGAGTTCGAAGGCGGCCCGGGGAGAGGAACAGAAAGGCATGTTGTCCAGCAGTTCCCGCAGGGGAGAAAAAGTCCCCCGAGGACCAAAGGCATCCAGCTCTGCTGTCTCGATCCGGACCTTGTTCCTGTTTCCATACTCATAGACCTCTTTGGCGTGCTTTCGAATCAAGCCCAGAATCTCCTCTTTTTCGGCGGGAAAAAGGACAGAATCCACATCGCGCCCCTGCACATGGCCGGTATACATTTGCCGGTATTCCGTCGGATGCATCCCAAACCATTTTTCAAAATATTTGATGTAATAACGAACAGCAGAGAAACCGGATTCTTCAGAAATAGCGCCGATCTTCTTTTCCGTTCCCAGCAGGAGCTTTTCGGACTCTTCCACCCGAATGAAGCTCAAAAGTTCCTGAAAGCTCAGGCCTGTGGCTTCCTTTATCACATGGGAGAGATAGTAAATACTCAGATGCTCGCTATCCGCTATCTCATTCAGGGTCAGACGTCTTCCATGATTCTCATACATGTAATCCGAGATCCGCTTCATGCGCCCGGCCAGGATCTTGTTTCCCTTGTTTTTCGTCTCATTGACAAATTTTCCATCTTCCATAAGGAAGTACTGAAAGTTGGTGATCAGACAATCGATGAGATTATGGCTGTTTTCAATGATCTTACGTTCGCAGGCAGGCTCTGCCAGGGTAAAGTCCATCATGATCTGGGCCAGGATCCCCCGCAATCCTTCCAAACTTTCGTCGCTGTTGTCTTTCATATCGGTGACAAAGAAATTGTTTCGAAGGTTATCATAGTATTTACTGAAATACAAAAGATCCAGTTGCAGGAGCATCACCGTGTTTTTTCCCTCGGTACCGTAAAAGCTGTGGATCTCCCGATCGTTGAGAATGAAAACATCCCCCGGCTTCAAAGTGTAAGTATAGTAGCCGTTTTTCAATCGTAAGCTTCCCTGAAGGACAAAGACCACTTCCATGTCATCATGAAAATGGATGGGATAGTCCCGGATATCCGCCACATAACAATTGACGGGCAGGCCTTCCTGATAGCTTATCTTTTCTTTCAGCATCGTGAGTGCTCCTTTCAGAAACCACAACATTATGTAAACCAATGTTTGTTTTTGTCCGAATACTTTTCAACAAGGGCAAGACAGGGAAATTTTAAGTTTTCCAGAGTTTTTCCACATACAAAAATAAATTGTATACAATTTTATTCAAGGTGCCCTGTGGAAAATCGGCTTTTGGAGAATTCCTTATATTTCAATATCTTCCACCCCTGAAAAATCAGTTCCAAAAAGTTATCCACAGTTTTGTTCGGGGATTACCGAAACCCCGCATGAGTGAATCTCTGTCTTACAAATTATACAATAAGAAAGGATTTCATGCTATACTGATGGCATATATGACATATGCTGCAGCACTAAAAGCACAAGGGGGCTTTTATGGAAAAAACAAATAAACTTTACCGGCAGGACATGTACCTCAAGGAATGCCCGTGCACGGTTCTTTCTCTGATCGGAGAACCAGGAAGCCAATATGCCATTTTGGATCAGACACCCTTTTTCCCCGAAGGGGGAGGGCAACCCAGTGATCTTGGCTTTTTCATCTCTTCCCGCACCGGGCACCCTCTGGCCTCGGTTTCCCATGTGTATGAAGCAGAGGGAGTCGTATACCACCAATTTGAACCTCTGGAAGACTTTCAGCTTTCTGCCGGTGATACGGTGATCTGTCGGCTGGATTGGGAGAGGCGATTTTTGAATATGCAGCGCCACTGCGGGGAGCACATCCTCTCTGCGGCGTTTTTTGAGCTTTTCCGGGGCATCAACCGGGGATTCCGTATGGGGGATGACTACATGACCATCGACATATCTCTGGAAGAAGGCTCCCTCATCCCCGAATTCACAGACGAAGCCATCTGCGAAGCGGAGATACTGGCCAACAAGATGATCTGGGACAACCTTCCCATCACCATCCGGCATTTCGAAACACGGGAAGAAGCGGCGAAATGCCCCATGCGAAAACCCCTGGCCATTGAAGAAGATATTACTCTGGTCTGCGTGGGAGATGAAGAGAACCCTGCCGGCTGCGTGGCCTGCTGCGGGACCCATCCCGAAAAAAGCGGGGCTGTAGGGTTGATCAAAATATACCGTTATGAGAGCTATAAGGGAATGACCCGCATCACCTTTGACGCAGGAAAGCCGGCTCTGCTGCGCTTTCAGGAGTGCGAAGCCGTTCTCAAAAACCTTTGCCGAAGGTATTCCGCAGACAATGCCACCCTTATAGAGAAAATCAGCATTGCAGAAGAGAAAAACAAAGGGATCCGACAGGAATTACACAATCTGAAAAAAACCTATCTGGAGGAACAGGCCAACGAGATCCGGATCGCTCTGAAGGACGGGGCAAAAGTCCTCCTCCGCGAATACCCGGTTTTAAGAATTGATGACCTTACCACTCTGGGCCGATTATTGGGAGAAGAAACCAAGGGACTTCTTCTTTTCGTTTCTCCCACGGAAAACACCCTTTACCTCCAGAGCAACGGTTCTCCGGACTGCGGAAAAATAGTAGGGGACAACGCCGGGGTGTGGAGAGGAAAAGGTGGAGGAAAAAAAGACAACGCCCGGGCCCTTTTTCCCGCCAGACAGGATCTGGACTGTTTTATAGATTATCTGTTCAAATCCCAAAGATAGGGAAAGGAAGGAGTCGCTGATGTTTTTTTATATTTTTGATAAAAAACTAACGAAAGAAGAAGACTTACCTGCTGATGTTCAGCCCCAAGCCCTGCCCTGTCTGGCGTTCCTCTCTCCGGAAGAACTGCCAGGAAAAAACGCTTTTTTTCAAATCAATGAAAAAGTAATCAAAGATGCCCTTGTTCAAAGGGCTACAAAATTTGAGAGTCACGAAGAACTGGACTATATTTCCCTTGCCATCCCTGCTGCGGACGATCCTGTGGGGCGGGAGCATTTGGTGTCCATTCTTTTTCGCAAAAATCTGCTGCTTTTCATCTGCGAAGAACCCTTCCAACTCCCCGTGTTTCACATCCTGTTATCCCGGATCGGGTTTTCGGAGGAGCCTGTCAAAGTCCTTACACTGGAGCGCATCGTGCAACTTTTCTTCGACGAGCTCACCATGGAAGATACAAAACTCATCGATTCCATCGAGGATCAGGTGTCTCAACTGGAAGAACGGCTGATTACAACCAAGACGGGAGAGTATTCCGGAGAAATCATTGCCCTCCGCAAGAAACTTCTTGCCTACAAGCGCTACTACGATCAGCTCACTACCATCTCTGCGGCTATTGAAGAAAATGATAACGGACTTTTTACCGAAAAAGAAGTCCGGTACTTCCGCATTCTCACCAACCGGGCGGAACGGCTCCTGAATTCCATCGACAACATTCAGGATTATATTTCGCAGATACGGGAAGCCTATCAGACACAAATCGACATCAACCAGAACAGCATCATGAAGCTTTTCACTGTGATCACTGCCATCTTCCTTCCACTGACTCTCATTGTAGGCTGGTATGGAATGAATTTTGACATGCCCGAATATGGGACCCCTCTCGGATACCCCGGTGTCATCGTAGCCAGTGCCATTGTGGCTATAGGAAGCTTTCTGTACTTCAAAAAGAACAGATGGTTTTAAAAAAGCTGCATGGCGATCCAGACGCCTAAAGGCGCTGTGATCAAAGACAACAACGTGGAAAACACCACTATTTTAGTGGCGTCCTCTTTCCCCGTGCCATACATCGCCGTCATGGCAGGGATAGCCGAAGCCGAAGGCAGTGCCACTGTCAAAAGGCAGATCTGCTTCATCAGAGGTTCAATGGGCAGGAAAGCAAGGATCCCCGCTGTTACTGCAAAGAAAACCACCGCCCTGGTTATGGAGGCGCTGACCACAAGTCGGTTGCGGAAGAGACTCATAAGCTGAGAACCGGAAAGGGTGACGCCGATATACAGCATGGAAAGGGGCGTGGCCAGCCCTGCCAAAATGGAAAGCAGGGACCTGACGGCTTCCGGAAGAAAAGAATCCAGGCCGGTAAAACCAATGGACATCCCTATAATAATGGAAACCACATTGGGATTCAGGATCTGCCGGAAGAAATCGCCGATCGTATTTTTCGGCTGCGATGCGGCGTTTTCTGCCAAACGTTTGGACCGCTTCAGCACATATACCCCAAAGGTCCAAAAAATCACGCACATTACAAAGTTATTGGCCACCATGAGCAAGAGTCCCTTTTGCCCAAAGAACGCCAGGGTAACGGGAAATCCCATAAAGCCATTATTGGAAGAAAACATGGACAGCTGCAGCATCCCCCTTTTTTCTTTCGGGGTATGTGTAAGTTTCATGTAGGGCAGCACCAGCAGGGCATACAAGAAAAAGAGCCCGGTGGAGAGAAGAGCCATAAAGGTAAACTGACCTAAGGTCTTCCCTTCGATGTTCAATTCAATAATGCTGGAGATCAAAAGGGCTGGCATGGCTATGTTGACCAGGATATTGCAGATCCCTTCGTTCATGGCAGGAGTCAGCCATCCCGCCTTTCCAAAGGCATAACCGATGCCCAGCAAACTGAATAATATAAAAAATGGTTCCGCCATAATGGTTCTCCGTTTCTTTGTCTCCAATTCAAGATTTTTTTAGTTTGTAGAAGAAGGCCGCCTCAGCGGCCTTCTCTTCTTTTTGTCTTTTCTTTTACCAATCTGCGGGCATTCTTCATGCCCCCCACGTCCCGGAACATCTCCTCCATTTTGGTGGATTCGATCTCCCGGAAATTCAGGCCCTCATACCGGGCTTCCTTTTTTAATTTAAAATAGTTTTCCAGGCGTTCTGAAGACAGCGATCCCTCTTCAAGGGCTTTCCGCACGGCGCAGCCCGGCTCCGCCCCATGAGTGCAATCCCGAAAACGACACTGTGCGGCAAGGGCATCAATATCCGAAAAGGCTTTTCCCAGATCTGCGCTTTCCAGGCCCAGTTCCCGCATGCCCGGGGTATCAATGACCAACCCCCCATTGGGCAGGAGAAATAATTCTCTCTTGGTGGTGGTATGCTTTCCCTTGTCGTCGTTACGCAGTCCCTTGGTAGTGATGCGTTCTTCTCCCAGCAGGCAGTTAATGAGGGTGGATTTTCCCACACCGGAAGAGCCCATCAAAGCCACCGTCTGCCCCGGGCGGATATATTCCATAACCTTCAGATACCCGTCCTTCTCCACGCTGGAGCTGACGAGGATCTCCACCCCGGGAGCCACGGTTTCTGTCTCCCGCAGCCTGGCTTCCACATCATCGCAAAGATCTGCCTTTGTCAACACGATCACAGGAGTGGCACCGCTGTCCCAGGCCACCGCCAGATAACGCTCCATCCTTCGGAGATTGAAATCACGGTTCAAGGCCATACACAGAAATACCACATCAATATTGGCCGCCACCACCTGTTCCTCCCCGGCGGTCCCTGCCGCTTTGCGGATAAAAGCGCTTTTTCTTGTCAGCAGGTGGTGAATGATGGCATTTCCATTCTCATCGTTACTGCGGTCAAGCATAACAAAATCCCCTACAGCAGGATAATCCGAAAGATATTTTGTTTCAAAGCGAAACTTTCCGGAGACTTCTGCCGCAAGGAATCCTTCTTCGCAAACTACCCGGTAAAGATCCCGGGACTGGGACACGACTCTGGCCGGAATTTCTCCCGTATAGAGAGTTGCTTCTCCCAAAAAACGGGGCCCCGCCCCGTATTGTTCCATATGGATGTTATTCAATTTTTCTTCCTCCATCTTTCATTTCAGCCCCTCACGGGGCATTCTCTTTTTCAGAGGGAGGTCATACATCTTATTGTCAGGACCTCCCGATCTCAAACAATCTCCGATGTACTCATCATAAACATAAAATTCTCCGTTTCTTTTACAACAGGGATCTGCAAATCCACGATTTGCATTCTCTCATTTATTTTATCAAGCAACGATAAGAAAAGCAATCCACAAAGGGATTGCTTTTTTCTATTTTTCCGCAAAACGATATCCTACTCCCACTTCGGTTCTGATATATTTGGGATCCGCCGTGTTTTTTTCGATTTTTCGGCGAAGATTGGCCATGAAGACACGAAGGGATTGAGAATCGTCATCATTGGCATACCCCCAGACGGATCGAATAAGGAAGCCGTGGGTAAGCACTTTGCCGGCATTTTCCACCAGAACAGATAAGAGTTTGAATTCGATGGGAGTCAGATGGACTTCTTCTCCGTCCACAAATACTCTTCTTTTGGCAAAATCCAGCTGAAAATCATCCAGTACAAAAACCTCCGGAGACTCTTCCTTTTGCCTGCGCTTTCGAAGGGCCACCCTGATCCGGGCCAGAAGTTCTCCCAGATAAAAGGGCTTTGTGATATAATCGTCTGCGCCGTGATCCAGTGCCTCTATTTTTTCCTGTTCCTGCCCCCGGGCCGAAACCACAATAATGGGCACTTCCGAAGAGCTTCGTATCTGCCGGATCACAGAAAGTCCGTCAATATCCGGCAGTCCCAGATCAAGAAGGATCAGATCCGGGTTTTCGTTGAGAAAAAGTGATATCCCCTCCAGGCCTTTGGAGGCGGTGATCACTTCATATCCGTTTGTATTCAGGGAAACTGTCAAAAAGTTTAATATGCTCTTATCGTCTTCAATGATGGCGATCTTGTATTTCTCGTTCATACTTTTTTTAGCTCCTTCAGTTTAAAGCGGCAGGGCAAACCGGAATGTTGCCCCTCCTTCCCCATTATTATACGCTTCCATTCTTCCGTTGTGGGCCTCAATGATGGATTTACAGATGGTCAGCCCCAGACCGATGCCCCGGTTGGCATCCATTCCATTGGTGTTCGATGTCACAAAGCCCTCAAAGATCTGGGGAAGAAGCGCCTCATCGATACCGCCTCCATTATCCTGTACTTCAAAGACAGCTTCCTCCCCCTCTTTTCGGACGCAGATCCGGATATCTGCATTTTTTCTGGTATGGTTTTCTGCATTTTCAACCAAATTTACAAGAACCTGGATGATCAGCCTTCCATCCATGGGAACTGCAAGAATTTCTTTGGGAATATCAAAGGACAAATGATGATTTTTCAATGTCCTTTCCACCCGGGAAGCAGTCTCTGCAATGATATCATCCACCACTTCCTTCTCCTTTTTTATCTGTAACTTATTGTCCTGGATCCGTGTCATACTCAAAAGGTTTTCCACCAGATTGCTGAGCCAGGTGGCATCGCTGGAGATGTCCCGCAAAAGTTTGAGTATGGTTTCTTTGTCCAGGCGATCATAGCTCTCGCACAAAAAACCACTGGATCCCGCAATCCCCGTTAAAGGAGTCCTCAAATCATGAGAGATCAGGCGCAGGAGGTCATTCTTCAGCCTTGCCTTTTCCACCTGCATCCTGGTTTCTTTTTGCCGATGGTCCAGCAGTTCTCTTTCAATGGCAAGGGCCAATTGAGAAAGGAGCGCATGGATGAAGGGCATTTCGCTCTCCGGGACGTCATCTCTGCCGCAATAAAGCCCCACTACCCCAAGAATGGTAGTCTTGCTTTTTACCGGGAGGTACTTCCATTTGGATGTCACAAAGAAAGAAGTTCCCACTCCGCAGGGAAGAAGATTGGTAAGACACCACTGGGCCGCAGCGGTTTCGCGCAAGGCTTCCTCCACTGCAGAGGTAAGGGGTTTGGCATACACCGCAGCTTCCAGTTCCGAAAGACTTTTGGCAAGATAAACGATCCCTTCCCTTCCCTGGGCCTCCGGAAGACTTTCTACAGCATAGCGAAGAATGTTTTCCATCCCGCTGATATTGAGGTACCCGCTGCTGATGCGATAAAGGCGTCTTGCGTGCTCCTCATTGGAGATGGCCTCATCCGCATGCTTTTGCAGTCTTGACATCAAGGTCCCCGAGATGAAGCACACCACAAGAAAAAGAACCAACATGAGGGCGTGCTCTCTGTCTGCGATCCGCAAAGTATATCGTGGCTCCGTAAAAAAGAAGTTCATACAGCAAATACAGGCAACAGAAGAAACCATGCCCCAGACGTATCCGCTGGTTTCCACAATGATCATAAGGACCCCGATAAGGTAGATCATGATTATGTTGGCGGTCTGCATGCCAAATCCGTCCAAAGCCAATGAAATCAAAGTGCTCAGGAAAAGGATCAGCACCGTTTTCCCAAAATATATCAGATAGCTTTTTTGCAGTTTTTTCTTTTTCATATCCTTCCTCCCAAAGATCTTTTTATCAGGAGATATCCTCTGTACCCAAAGCCAGCATAGACCGGAGCAGCTTCAAAAAAGCTGTGATGACCACAAAAATTTCCAGTCTCCCCACAAACATTCCCAGAGAAAGCGCCCAAAGCACCGGGGGGGCCGCATCCGGGGAAGTGACCCCGGCAGAAAGGCCTACCCCGCCCATCGCCGAGGCATATTCGAAAAGGGCATGCTTCAGATCAAAGCCCTTCATGCACAGGAAGAAGCTTCCCGCCAAAAACACCAATAAATACACCTGGAGAAAAATGAATGTTTCATTTTTCATCTCCGCAGTTACCAGTTGTTTTTCTGTGGGTTTTTGAATATGGTCTGCGCGGACGATTCTTCCGCTGGAAAGCGTGTCCCGAAAATACCAGATCAGACTTTTTAGCATAATATAAACACGAACCTGTTTGATTCCGCCTGCGGTAGAACCGGCATGACCTCCCACCAGCATCAGGAGGGTAAGCAGCAGCAAAAGGGTAGAGGGCCAGCCATTAAAAGCGGGTACGATCTGATATCCCGTGGTACTCAAAGCACTGATCATATGAAACGCTGCACTGCGAAAGCTGTCGAAGAATGTCTCGCCCACTTGGGATATCAGGAAATATGTGGCCAGGGGAACTGATACCGCATAGATCAGCATCGTCAAGTGCATTTCACAGTGAGCAAAAAATCGCTTCGGTTTTCCGCTGAGAAAACAAAGATGTGCCAAAAAGTTGGTGCTCCCCAAAATCATCAGGATGACAGATACCATCTCTATAGGCACGCTGTGGTAAAAACCAATGCTCAAAGCCTTGGTAGAAAAGCCTCCTGTGGCTACCGCACAGATGGAATGATTCAGAGCATCGAACCAGGGCATCCCAAAGGCGACATAAAGCAAAATCCCTCCTATAATATATCCGGAATATAGGATCAAAATAATCCGGGAGGACCGAAGCAGATTGGGCAGCATATTGTCCGAGTGCCCTTCTGCACGATACAGGCTCATGCCATAAGAGTTGGGCAGAACAGACAAGGTTACCAGCACAAGACCGATGCCACCAAAAAACATGGTGAGGGAGCGATGGATCAGAAACAGGTGAGGCGTGTTTTCCACATCCACTACAGTGAGACCCGTAGTAGTCCAGCCGCTGGTAGACTCAAACACTGCCTGAGTCATAGTATAATCCCCTGTGAGATAAAAAGGAATTGCGCAGGAGAACACCGCCACAACCCATGAGGTGACGACGATAACAGCACTCTGCCCCTTGTCCACATGACCTTTTCCGTGTCCCCTGACAAAAAAGCTGAACAGGTATCCCACCATCAAGGTGCAAACACCAGGAACAATAAAAAACTTGGCCACATCACGCTCCTCCGGGTAAGGCAGAAGGAAAAGAAGGGGCAACATCACGATGGCCCCGATGATCATTATGATCACACCAGAATAGCCAAGTACCAGACGAACTCCGCTTACAGTATTTGTTCGGGACATCATTACAGACCTCCGGCAACGGAAATGATCACACTTTGCTGCACCGAAGGATCGGAAAGAAGAATCAGCTTGTCTCCATTTTCAAAAACAGTCTCTTTTGTAGGAGCAACCAATTCTCCTGCCCGAAGAATTCCGCTTAGAATAGTCTTATCCGGCAAAGAAAGTTCTTTCAGGGCTTTCCCGCAGACCGGGCTCACCTCCCTCACCAAAATCTCCGTCAGTACGATCTGGTCCTGCTCGATGGAAACACTGTTTATGTTAACGTCAAAAGTAGACGCCTGCTCGATGATGTTTGCCAGCATATAGGTCGCACTGATAGGGGTGTTGACCCCCAGCTTTTTAAATACTTCCACATTTTTAGGATTGATAACGATGGCAACCGCCCTCTTGATGCGAAGGATCCTCTTTGCCACCTGGCAGATATAAAGGTTGTCTGTGTCCGAGGGGGTCAGCGCAATGATCAGGTCAAAGCCCTGGACCTGCGCATCCTCAAAGGAGTATTGCTTCCGGGGGTCCGCATTATACACCAGTGCCTTGTGCCTGCCCGCAAGATATTTGCAATAGCCGGCATCGTTATTGATGACCACGATCTTATGCCCTTTTTTCAGGAGGGAGCCGATGAGAAAATCCGCTTTGCTTCTGCCCCCCACAATGGCTATTCTCACAGCAACCGCCCCCCTTCTTTTCCTTCTTCAGAAAGTTCATCTGCAGCATTCATTTTTTCAAATTCCTCGATAGAGAGGCTGGAAGGGAGAATAGCTTGTATATTTAAGCCTTTAAGCACATTTTGCTTGTCCGTATCGTAAAATCTGGCATACACCTTTTCCACACCAAAAATGACACTGGCAATCTGGGCGAGCATGGAATTAATGTTATCTTCGTTTGCCGTTGCCATGAAGATATCCGCTTTCTCTATCCCCGAATTGATGAGCACATCAATATCTGTAGCATCTCCCTCCATCTGAAACCCCGTAAATGTGGGAGGGAGTTTGCGGAAAGATTCTGCATCCTTATCCACAATAGTAACATTGTAGCCCCGGTCTGACAGAACTCCTGCCAGGCTTCCACCCAATCTGCCGCAACCGGCAATCAACACCAGATTTTCTTTTTTGTGGTCCTTGTTCTTAAAAAACATTTTTTCTTCATTTCCTTCTTTCCCTGAATTCAAAACCGCAGCTTTCAGTGGCCTCACATACTATAACAGATTTTCTGTTAGGATTCTGTTAGAATTCTGGAAAAGGCTGTTAAGATTCTGTTAAGATGCTTCGCAAAAATAAATCTCCGTCACAGGGTTGTACTGCGACGGAGATTTATCAGAGAGATTCGTTATTGCTTCACGATTGCTGCTTGCATGCATAATTTATGCAAAACTCATGCCATATCCTTCAGATCCGGGCTGATGATCAGCTCACATCCGGTGGCTTCCTGTACCTGATCTACAGTAAAATCCGGATGAAGCTCTGTGAGCATGATACCGGAAGGGGTCACTTCCATCACACCCATTTCTGTGATGATCATGTCCACCACACCTACTGCTGTATAAGGCAGGGTGCATTCCTCCAGGATCTTATGCTTTCCTTTTTGGGTATGCTGCATGGCGATAATGACCTTCTTTGCGCCCACTACCAAATCCATGGCACCGCCCATACCGGGAACCATTTTTCCAGGTACGATCCAGTTGGCCAGGTTTCCGTGTTTGTCAACTTCCAGGGCTCCCAGGATGGTAGCATCCACATGGCCTCCCCGAATGATCCCGAAAGATGTGGCGCTATCAAAATACATAGCACCGGGATTTATCGTAACATATTGGGCTCCGGCATTGATGATATCCACGTCTTCATGTCCCTGTTCTGCGGCAGGACCCATACCCATGATGCCATTCTCCGACTGAAGAACGATGTGCACACCTTCAGGCAAAAAATTTGCTACCATGGTGGGAAGACCGATTCCCAGATTGACCACATCTCCATCCTTGAGTTCTTTGGCGACTCTTGCCGCAATGATTTCTTTTATATCTGCCATGGTTTTTCCCCTCCTACGATGGTATCCACAAAGATCCCTGAAGTTACAACATTGTTGGGATCGATCTCGCCGATCTTTACGATCTTGCAGGTCCCTACAATAACATGGTCTGCCGCTGCAGCCATCATGGGATTGAATGTTCTCGTAGTAGCATTGTAAGTGGTGTTTCCGAATTCATCAGTGACAGATCCGCGAATCAGTGCAAAATCAGCTCTGAGCGGCAGTTCCAGGAGATAATCCCTGCCCGCCACGTTAATGACCTGCTTGCCTTCCGCCACAATGGTTCCCACACCGGTAGGCGTAAGGAAGCCGCCCAGACCGGTTCCGCCGGCACGGATCCTCTCTGCCAAAGTACCTTGAGGTACAAGGATACATTCCAGTTTGTCTTCGGCAACCTCTGTATTCATTCTTGCCGCCACTTCCGGGTTAAGCCCTACATGAGAGGCGATCAGTGTCTTGATCTGCCCGTTGGACAGAAGTTTTCCCACTCCCCGTCCCGGGACACCGGCATCGTTGCAGATGATCGTCAGCTCTCTGACATTTTTTCTGACCAGCGCATCGATCAGGATCTCGGGTGTTCCGCAGGCCATAAATCCGCCGACCATAATGCTCGCTCCATGAGGAATGCATGCTACGGCTTCGTCCGCAGTCTTCAATTTGTTGATCATGCTTACTCACACTGTCCTTTCTACTAAACCATCTTGCGTTTTACGATTTCCGTCAATACAAAGGAAGCTACATCCTCTGCATAGCTATGGGGTCCAAATCCCGCATCATAGCCCAGTTCCTGCGCCAGTTCATGAGAAATTCTGGGGCCGCCGCAAACCAGGATCACCTTGTTGCGGAGCCCTTCTGCTTCCATGAGTTCTACAAGCTCCGTCATATTCTGAATGTGAATGTCTTTTTGGGTAACGATCTGAGAAACCAGGATGGCATCCGCCTTGACCTCAATGGCTTTGGCGATAAGCACTTCATTTGGGACCTGGCTCCCCATATTAATGGCTTCGATACCCTTGTAGCGTTCCAGCCCAAAGTGTCCGTGAAAGCCCTTCATGTTGATAATTGCATCAATGCCTACCGTGTGAGCATCACTGCCTGTACAGGCTCCAACGATGACCACATTGCGTTTAATATTGTCCGCAATGTACTTTTCACATTCCAGACGGTCCATCACATCCCCTTCCACTTTGGGGACCTTTATAGTAGTGTAATCCACGGTATGCTGACATTTCCCATACATTACAAAATAGGTGTAACCAATTCCCAGGTCCTTCGAAAATACCACACTGGGTTCATCAAAGCCCATTTTTTTTGCAAGTTGCCTGGCCGCTTCGCTGGCCTCTTCCCCGTAAGGAATGGGCAAAGTAAAGGAAAGTTGTGTCATTCCGTCATTCATAGTATCGCCGTAGGGCTTTACCTTTGTGAGATCCAAAGCGGATGTGGCTGTATTGCATACATTGCTCATGCCTTTTCACCTCCCATCATAAGCGGAATAAAGGGATTGAAGTACTGGTCATCTTTGACGCAGACTCCCGCAAGCCCCTTGCCTCCGTCCCTGGCGCGTTTTACGCCGCCGAATTTCCCCTGTTCAATAGTGGCGAAAAGGCCCTCTTTTTCAATTTGCTGAAGAAGTTTTTCTGCCTCGGAAAGAACAGCCTGCGCTCGTTTTTGGATGATGCCGCCTTCCTTAAATTCGATCTCTTCCCCAATGTTTCTGGCATTGTTGAAAATATATGATGCATTTTCAATGGAGAGCATTCTGTCATGAAGGTGGGGGGTATGAATGGCTTCAGTAAGCATTCCCAAAAGTTGCAGGGACTGTCCCGTCCATACGGAGATCATGTTGAACAGGGCATCCTGGATATGTCCTTTGAAGATGTTCCCTGTCATGAATTTGGTAGGAGGCATATATTTCAGGGCCGCCTTGGGGAAAATCTCTTTTGCCATCTGGGCCTGAGCCAATTCGTAGAGAAAACCGTTTTCCATATCCGGATCCATCTCGAAGGCATGTCCAAGTCCCATCTGCTCTTCCGGGATCCCCGCCAATACAGCAAACTGCTCATTGATAAACTGGGAAGCCAGCACAGTGTGGGCTTCTTCATAAGCGTCCGCCGTGGTCAGATAGTTGTCCTCTCCGGAGTTGAAAATGATACCGGAGTATTTTATGATCACTCTGGAGAAGAACTGGTCCACCAGGGTTCTCTGCATATTGATATCCCGGAACAAAATGCCGTACAAGGCATCGTTGAGCATGACATCCAGGCGCTCAATGGCTCCCATGGCTGCGATCTCAGGCATGCACATTCCGGAACTGTAGTTGCACAGACGAATGTACCTGCCGATTTCTTCTCCCACATCGTCTAAAGCCTTTCTCATCAGGCGGAAATTCTCCTGGGTGGCATAGGTGCCTCCAAAGCCTTCTGTGGTGGCTCCGTAGGGCACATAGTCAAGAAGACTCTGGGCCGTGGTACGGATCACCGCAATGATATCTGCACCCTGTCTGGCTGCCGCCTGGGCCTGGATGATATCTTCATAAATATTGCCCGTTGCGACGATAACATACAGATACGGCTTTTTCCCTTCACCGATGGTAGCAAGGTATTGCTGCCTTTTTTCAGTTTGTTCCCTTATTTTTTTAAGAGTATCAAGGATCACCGGACGAAGGGCCTCTTCGGCTTCTTCTCTGCTGCAGGTAGGAAGCCGGAGCAGGTCGATCTGACCGGAAGCCACTTTCTCCGCAATCTCCTGAGGGCTGGCTCCGGTCTGCACCATAGCATTTCCCATCCAGAAAGCAGCGCCCCGGGGCAGTCCACCTCCTTCTTTCAGCGCATCCACGATCACATTGGCCAGAGGAGTATCCACCTCATCTACACCGTCTATGCCTAACAGGCGAAGAACTGTTCGCTCCGTACTGACCGTGGTATGACGTTCGATGAAGGTCTGCATGTCTGCCGCAATACGTGCCGCCGCAGATCTGGCGTTGTCGATGACCTTGGGATCCAAATTCAATTTACTTTTCATTCTTGTGATCCTCCATATACCTTTGGGCTTGTTGAATGATTTCTCCCTGAATACCCAACATTTTTGCGATATTCAGTGCATCTTTAGGTATTTCTTCTTTATTTTCCACTTCAAATAACCTGTAATCCATGTATTTCCCTATGATCTCGATCCGTTCCCTTCGGCTGGCCCGATTGATTTCTCCCGCCAGTCTTCGGAAATCCGCATCCGCCAATCCCCGGACCTGCAGGTTTTTTATGGCACCGGCCTCAGCAACGGTGTCAAAATGGGTGGTAATAAGAGTAATGTACGGTTTTTCTTTCAGATAATGGACCAGACTCTTTGTAAGAGCCATGCCTTCCACAGGATTGGTGCCGCTGGCCAGCTCGTCGATGAGCAAAAGGCTGCGTTCCCGGCTGTGATCCAGAATGTCCTTCAGTTCTTCCATTTCACTTCCAAAGCTGGACAGTCCCCGCTCAAGATTCTGGC
>Ga0302242_1000261_pt1 | contig 57601 bp, 57 predicted proteins | sample AAG_UR_Lys_MG_FD_193510 | JGI IMG/M metagenome (GOLD analysis project Ga0302242, IMG submission 193510) | Enriched activated sludge microbial communities from anaerobic digester in WTTP, New Holstein, Wisconsin, United States - AAG_UR_Lys | ecosystem: Engineered > Bioreactor > Anaerobic >...
TTTCCTCCTTTGAAGAGGTAACCTTTCTCCCGGGCTTTGAAGAAGTCTGTGAGTCAAAAAAGAAATATGCAGAAAGCTTTCGCATCCAATATCGCAATCACGAATGGATGCACGGCAAAACTTTGGCAGAGGCGTATGAAGGGAATCGGTTTGTGGTGGTAAATCCTCCGGCGGAACCCCTGTCTACGCTGGAAATGGACGACATCTATGAATTCCCCTATATGTATGATTATCATCCCATGTACGAAGCAGAAGGGGGAGTTCCTGCCATCCGGGAGGTATCCTTCAGTATTACTGCAAACCGGGGATGCTTTGGCGGCTGCGCATTTTGTGCTCTGGCCTATCACCAGGGACGGGAAGTCCGCGGCAGAAGCCGGGAGTCCCTTCTCCGGGAAGCCGAAATGCTGACCAAACGACCAGGATTTAAGGGATACATCCACGACATCGGCGGTCCTACGGCCAACTTTCATGCTCCTGCCTGCAAAAAACAGGAGAAGGAGGGGGTCTGCCGCAATAAGGACTGCCTGTATCCTGTACCCTGCAAACAAATGGATCCGGATCATTCGGAATACATGGAGATCCTGCGGGCTGTACGGACGTTGCCCGGAGTAAAAAAAGTATTTATCCGTTCCGGGATCCGTTATGATTATCTTTTGGCGGACCGACAAAAGGGCGGGGCGTTTTTGGAAGAACTCTGCAGGCATCATGTCAGCGGGACTTTGAAGGTAGCCCCGGAGCACGTTTCCCCCCGGGTGCTTTCCTGCATGCGAAAGCCTTCCCTTGATGTTTTTAACGAATTTTCTGCCCGCTATGAAAAGATGAACCAGAAGCTAGGTAAGAAGCAATATCTGATTCCTTATCTCATTTCTTCTCACCCGGGCTCTACCCTGGAGGATGCTGTGGAATTGGCTCTTTTCCTGAAAAAAAGCGGTTTTGTGCCAGACCAGGTGCAGGATTTTTACCCCACTCCGGGAACCCTTGCCACCTGCATGTATTATACGGGCCTTGATCCTCTCACCGGCAACCCGGTGCATGTGCCAAGGGACATCAAAGAAAAACGCATGCAGAGGGCCTTGCTTCACTTCCACAAAAAGGAAAACGAAAGCCTTGTGCGCCAGGCATTGGAAACAGTGGGGAGAACCGACCTGATTCCGGTGTTGCTCTCCGGAAGGAGGCGCTCATGAGCCTGCTTTTGAAACTCCCGGCTATCCTTGAGGAAAGCAGGGCGGAGTATAATAATTGGACAACATCGCCGGAAAAACCCGAATTCGTCCTCACGGAACTTTGGGGAAGCGGCAAAGATAGAAAAAACCCTGGCAATATGGCCGTTCTCGGAGATAATGCGGCATTTATGCGTTTTCTGTTGTCCGAAAAAGGGATGAAAGGAAGTCTGGATCTGATCTACATCGATCCACCGTTTTTTTCCCGTGCGGATTATGGAGCGGAAATCAACCTGGGAAAAGGGAAGGACGACAAAATCCCCGTGATCCGGCAAAAAGCTTACCATGACACCTGGGAAAACGGCATGGAAGAATATCTTCGGATGCTCACGCCCCGTCTTTTCCTGATGAAAGAGCTCCTGTCGGAAACAGGAAGCATTTGGGTGCACCTGGACTGGCATGCGGTCCATTATGTGAAGATCCTGATGGATGAAATCTTTGGGGAGAAAAATTTTGTCAACGAGATCATCTGGCAATACAAATCTGGAGGAGCAAGCAAAAGATCTTTTGCAAAAAAGCATGACACCCTATTATTTTATGCCAGGTCTCCGAAGTATTATTTCGAGGCCCAAAAAGAAAAATCATATAACAGGGAATTCCGGGCATATCGTTTTAAAGGCGTGAAAGAATACAGGGATGATCTTGGCTGGTATACCATGGTCAACCGAAAGGATGTCTGGAACATTGATATGGTGGGCAGGACTTCTTCCGAACGGACCGGTTATGCCACCCAAAAGCCGGAGGCTTTGCTGCGAAGTATCTTGGAAAGCTGCACAAAAGAGGGCGATCTTTGCGCCGATTTCTTCGGAGGATCCGGAACTTTGGCCGCCGCAGCAGAAAAAATGGGGCGAAAATGGATCAGCTGTGACATCGGACGGTTGGCGGGGATCAGTTCCCGAAAGCGGTTGAGCGGTGAAGGGGCGGCGTATGCTGTTCTGGAGCAAAAAGAGATGCGGGAAGCGGCAGAAGGGAATGGGACCCTTCGAGCCAGAGTGGATCTTGCCCCTGACGAAATATCAGGCAGGCAGGTGCTGACGGTGGAGCTTCTTTCCTACGAACCGAAAAATCTGGACAATGTTCCCGTGGAGGCCCAGGCGATCCCTGTTTTACGAAAACTTTTGAAAAAAGACTCCTTACAGCTTATTGATTTCTGGACGGTGGAGTGGGATCACAAAGACGGGATCCGAAGGCCGGAGGCCTTTTTCTGCAGGAAAGGGGAGAAGGTACAGACTTTCTGGCAGACCATTGGCACGGAATTTGGCATTGTGGGAATTCATGTGGTGGATGTGTTTGGAAACAGCGCCTTTCTTTCCACAGCAACAGGAAGGGGTTTCATATAGAGATGAATATAACAAATAAAAAAGAAAGAATAAAAGCCTTAAGCATTGATATGGTTTTTGTCCTGGTGGGGTGTGCTTTGGGGGCCTTTTCCAGTATCAGCATCATGATCCCAAACGGTCTTTCCAGCGGAGGAATCACCGGCATTTGCCGTATCCTGCAGGACACAGTGGGTATCAATTTTTCCGTGCTTTACTATATCTTTGCTTTTGTGATTCTGTTGCTTTGTGCGGCAGTATTGGGGTTTCGTGAGGCCCGAAAGATCATCCTTATGACCCTCCTTTATCCTGGTTTTCTCATGCTCTTTGAGCATTTTTCCATCAGCCTTCTGGAAGAAAAGGATGTAATCCTGGCAGCCATTTACTGTGGTGTTTTTGGGGGAGTCTGCAGCGGGCTGGTGTTTTCCAGGGGGTATTCCTTTGGGGGGACGGACACCATTGCCAAGATCATTAAGATCAAGTTTTTGCCCCATGTGGGCCTTTCCAAAATCCTTTTGGTCATTGATGCCATAATCATCATGGCATCCGGTCTCTTTTTCGGAAGGAACATCGCACTTTATGCTTTGGTGACGCAAATTATCTTTTCCAAGGTTGTAGAGTATGTGATGTACGGTTTTGAAACAAAAGTCGTTCAGGTTGAGATCATCTCTGACAAATGCGATGAGGTGGCGGCCTACATTATGAAAGACCTGAACCGCGGGGTTTCCCGGGTGGCTATTGTAGGGGGCTACACTAAAATGCAGAGGGAAAAATTGATGGTTTTGTGCTCGCCCAGAGAGAGTATGTTGATACGGCAGTTCGTGGCAAAGGTTGATAAAAAGGCATTTGTAAGCGTATTGCGTGTAGAGACGGTGTGGGGCGCCGGAGACGGTTTTAATGATCTTGTGGAGGAGCAGCGATAGCCTGGGGATCAGGAACTTGTACGAAAAACCCTGTCGCATTTTTCCGTGCATATGGTATAATATTCCCGTAAATCATAAAAGTATTAGGAGCAAAGTATATGAGATATGTTCCCATTTCGTGTGTCAGGGAAGGCATGATATTGGCCGACGACCTCTACGATGATGAAGGGCATTTTCTTCTTGTAGGGGGCACTTTCCTTACCAAGACAAACCTTCAGTCCATCAATCGTCTGATGTATAGTGGGATCTATATTGAAGATAAGATGTCCGAAGGGATCATTCATGAAAATGCCGTGAATGCACGGATTCGTGAGCGGACTTTGCGAGAAGTCCGTGATATTTTCGTGCAGACGGAAGCCGGCAACCTGGATATCGAAGAAACCGTTGAGGCGGCCAAGCACCAGGTTGACAGCATAGTGGAAGAAATTTCCGGAAACAAAGATGTTCTCATTAATATGATGGATTTGCAAGCCTTTGACGATTATACCTACAACCACTCTGTCAATGTGGCGATTCTGTCCATTTCCCTTGGGGTTGCTCTGGGCATGAGCAAGCCCGAACTTTGCAAGCTGGGTTTTGCGGCGCTTCTTCACGATATCGGAAAGGTTTTTGTCCCAAAGGATATCCTGAATAAGCCTGACAAACTCACAAGCGAAGAATTTGAAGAGATGAAAAACCATTCTACATTGGGCTGGGATCATGTCAAGAAGGGCATTGGCATTACGGATGATGTCCTTGTGGGAATATTGCAGCACCATGAAAAATATGGCGGCGGGGGATATCCTGACAATCTCTCAGGAGAAAGCATTTCTCTTTTCGGAAGGATCATCGCAGCGGCGGATGTTTACGATGCCCTGACATCTCAGCGCCCTTACCGGACAGCCATGCTGCCTTCGGATGCGGTGGAATATGTGATGGCATCCATTGTCACACAGTTTGACCCCATCGTTGTGGACACCCTTGTCAAAAAAATCGCGCCCTACCCGGTAGGGACCTGTGTCAGAATGAGCAACGGTATGTGTGCCATCGTAAAAGAAAACAATAAGGAAGTCTGTTTGAGGCCCAAAGTCAGGGTATATATGGAGGGTGAACAGGAAGTAGAACCTTATGAAATCGATTTGGCAGATTTGGAACATTTGAATATCACCATCACGGAGATCGTATGAAGGTACCCTTATGGCAATACAGATGGATTATTACAAGGTGCTCCAGGTTCATGAAGATGCAGACCAGGAGATCATAAGCGCGGCATACAAATGCCTTTCCAAGCTCTATCATCCTGATGTCAACCGCAGTTCGTCTGCGGCGCAAAGGATGACGGATATTAATGTTGCCTACGCTGTGATCGGGGATGAAAGAAAACGCAGAGAATATCACAGGGAATGGCTGCGTCAAAAAAGGGGAAAGACCGCAGACATTGCGGAGTTAAAAAGAAACAGGGACAACAGAAAGATCGAAAGTGCGGCGTCTTTTTTGGACGCTTATTTTCGTGATATGGTCAACGCGCATTGGAATGACGCTTACCAGCGTCTTACCAGTCTCGACCGGGGAAATATCCCTGCAGAAGATTTTATCAAGTGGAAAAATGCGGTTTCCCAGGTGTACAAGTTGGGAAACTATCAGCTCAATTTCCTATACCGCTTCGAATCCTGCGAGTATGGAGGACGTGTATATCCTGAGATTTTGCGCTTTGCAGTGAACTTGACGGAATACAACCGCATGACAGAACAGATGGAGAGTGAGCAGACGGAAAAATATATCGCCCTGGAGCCGGATGGGTGGAAAATCTGCTTGGGGTATACCGATCTCAAGCCCAGCATCATGCGGTTCATTTGCCTGGCGCAGACCCTGCCAAAGGTGAATAAGGACGAGATCTGCCGTCGTGCCATCATCAGTGTGGATCCCCTCACCGGGTTCCTGAGCAAAAATGGCTTTTTGGATGAGGCGGAAAAGGAGATCCGCCGCAGTCATCGCTATGGAAACTCTCTGACAATGGGTGTTTTGGGGGTAAAGCCCTCTCAAGAACTTGCCCGGGCTTTTGAGGACAATCTTACGGAAGCCTGCATGGCTTATGTAGCTGGAAAATTGTCCGCCACTCTCAGAAAGACAGATATTGTCGGCAGGTATGAGGAGTCTTTTTTTGCCATTCTCTTCACTGAGACAGACCTTGCAGGAGCAGCGGTGGCCATGGAAAAGCTGATGAAGGAATTCTCCGAAGATGACGATCTGAGTTGTGACCTTTTTTGGGGCTGCAGTGCCATCGAGGACAAGGGTGCCGAAGCTGCCTATGACAATGCGCTGCAGGATGCCGAACAAAAGGAGCAGGAGCAGGCCCAAATCCAGGCCCGGGCGGAAGAACTCCTTTTTGAAGAACCCGGAGAGTTGGAGCGGGACGGCCTTGACATCTTTGATTTTATTCCAGAAATAGATCAAAAAAGAGCGGATTATGACGCTGCAAAATTGGGGAAATATGGTTTGCAGGATATTCTGCGGTTTAACCGTAAATGGAAGAATCATTTTTAAGGGCAGTTTCTATAGTTTTAGGCAGTAAAAAAAAGAGATGATTTTTCATCTCTTTTTCTGTAATGCCGTTTGTTTGCTTATCTTTTTGTGTCCAGAAAGTTGCCTTGCGGGCTTTGCCCCTCGCCTTTGTAACCTATGAATTTGTGTTCATTGACATTGGCTTTGAGGGATGCAACCGCCTCCTGAATATTCTGCTTGATTTGTGCGTCTGCCTGCTTGTCAAGATTGAGAAGCAAAGCAACGAGTTGATCGACCTTTGCGGATTCGGCGGGGGTGCAGATGTTGGTGTTTGATTGTTTATGATCCTTTTCAAAGGCATCAAGAGCCTGGAGGATCTCACCTCGGGTGTCCAACAATTCCAGGACTTTGACCTCGTCGGAAATGTTGCTGAGAAGATCTTCGGTAAGGCGTACACATTCTTTTAAAGAATCGATTTTATGTGCCGCATAAGCACCCGATGCTGCTGTAGGCATACCATCCGCTCTCTTTCTGCTCCTTATTTGCCGGCTCTGGCAATCTTATCCGCCTGACGGAAAGTCACCTTGAAGTCATCTACGATATGAAGCAGCTCTTTCATAAGTTTAACATCCTGATTGACAATGGAATCAGAGAGGGCTTTAAAGAGGAACTGGTACATATCACGAAGCTCGATGGAAATAGAATATCTCATATCCAAAGCATCTTCAAGTGCGCGAATGATTTTTTGCGCTTTGGCGATGCAATTGTAGGCTTTGGAAACATCATGCTGGTTGGTGAGGAAAATCGCCATAGTGATCTGCTTTGAGGCTTCTTCAAAAAGCTTGATGACAATTTCTCCATTTGTGAGTGTCTCTAAAGACTGTGTCTTATATTGCTGATAAATCGTTTCCTGCATTTTAACTCCTCCTTTAACTCCAAAGACTCAGGTCTCTGTCTGTTTTATTAACTACCGGAACTAAACGATGTGATGATGGCCGACTGCGCGTTCAAGCGGGAAAGGGCTGTCTCCATTGCTGTAAACTGGGCCCAGTAACGTTTTTCTTCGCTTTCAAGGCGCGTAGTGAGCTTTCCCTTGAATGTTCCGATTTGTTCCAGCTCGTCAAACAAACTGTTTTGCGTTGCGGAAAGAGTATCTGCCACACCTGCGAGATCGACCAAAATACCTCGGGATCCCTTGGGACCGCTTGTTTTTGCGAAGGAGTCGATGAGTTCGTCAAAGGTGTCGGAAAGGCCTCCGTCTGCGGTGAAAAGATCTACAATCTCTCCGATGTTGGTAGATAAAGCGGTTTTTAATTTATCTGTGTCAACTCCGATTTTTCCAAGAGGATCATAGCCTTTGGACGCAATTCCCATTTCGTAAAGTGTAGTTCCGCTGGTTCCGGTTTTTGTGAAAAGAGAATTTGTAAGTTTGGAAGCCAAAGCCCTTAAAGTTCCGTCGCCTCTCAAGATGCCCGATTTGGCTTTTGTCTCCCAGGCGGTGATCTCTTCGGTGGTCATTTCCTTTTTCTGCTCATCAGTCAGAGGCTTATAATCCTTGTTGACTTCTTCACGGATAAGGGAATTGATGGAGCTGATCAGTGAATTATAATCCTCTACAAACTTTTCCAATGTGCCGGAAAGGTTGGAGGAGTTTTCTGTCATGGTAACGGTGACAGGAGAACCTGTCTCCGCTGTCAGTTTCAAATTTACGCCGCTGATGTTGATGTCATTGGTGCTTCTTGTGATAGTGGTGCCATTGACCATAAGCACGGCATTCTCTCCCGGCGTATTCACAGCACCACCAGCTTCGGTAAGGCCTAATGCGCTGAGAAGATTTCCCTGGGTTTCATCAATAACGATGTTAGCGCCGGATCCTTCTGTATCGGACTGTATGGTGAATTTATCCGTGATGTTGGAATAAGAAAGAGTGACTCCCGCATCGCTGGAATTGATTCTGGTAATCATGGAGGACAAAGAAGTGGTGGAAGCAAATTCAAACTTTGTATTGTTGATAGTAAATTTGAAGGTGTTGTCCAGAGTGGACAGCGTTGTTTTGAGTTTGAGGCTTCCGATCTCTGCGCTGGTGGACTGTACGTTGGACATGCCGGAAGTGAGCCCAAGAGCCGTAAGGGCCGTGGTGTCACCGTTAATGGCGGATGTGGTAAGTGTAGAGCCACTGGCAGCAAAGGAGATCTTGCCACCGGATACGCTTACATTGACCACACGGTTTGCGGCTTTTTGTTCCTCTGTGGTTCCGGCAACCCCGAAAGCCTCATCGGCAAGAGCCTGCACAGCCTTCTGAAAACCTGCTTCGGTGGGATCTGCATTCACTGCCGTAAGGAAGTCCTCGTCAAAAGTGATGGTACGCAGCTTTCCGTCCAAGGTCAGTCCCATAGAGTTGCCAGTGGAGGCCCCGTGAAGTGTAGATGCCAACGCCGCATAATCTGTAGTGCTCAAGGTACCGGACAATGCCGCGGAAACGGAAGCACCGCTGGAAATGGACTGCTTGGTGGCCAAATTTGTTATGGAATTGATAAGGATGCTGCCTGTGGAGGCATTGGCTGTTGCGGAAGCAACCACCGAAGTGGCGGAAGAACTGGCAGAGACGGTGTTGAAAAACTTTTCACTGCCTACATAGGTGGAAGACAGCACATCAAAATATTTTGACTGAAAGTCGGTCAGTTTTTTTGTAATAGAACGGTATGCTTCCTGTTTCCACTGGAGAAGCTGTGTCTTTTGCCCCTGTGCGGCAATCTTGCTTCTGGTAGTGGCAGTCAGCTTGTATACCAACTCGTCTGTGTCCATGCCGGAAACCAAACCGGCAGCTCCCGTTTTCGCGAGAAGCGAGTAGGAGTTGGACGAGGTGGAATTAACAGACGTTGCCATAGCGGATCCCTCCTTATCTATTGCAGGCCTTACTAGCGCCTAAAATACAAAGCTAAAGAAAATTCTCTTGCTCAGTATGTATATCGGCTCTTTTTCAGAATACTTAAGGAAGAATCAGAGTTCTTTCTGATAAATAGAAGGTTTGATGTACTTAAACTTATGCGTACAGGAAGAAAGAGATTCACTGTGTCCAATGAAGAAATAGCCACCGGGAAGCATGACATTGTAAAACTTTTCAATGATGCTGTTCTTGGTGGGGATGTCAAAATAAATCATGACATTCCTGCAAAAGATGGAATGCATGGGTTTTTTGAACTGGAAGGGGTGGAGCAGGTTCAGGTTCCGAAAAGCCACGCTTCTTCGTATCTCATCGTTCACCGCAAAAGAGGATTCGTCTACCCGGGTGAAATACTTTCTGATCCAGTCCGCCGGGACTTTGCTCAGTTCATCCTCGCTGTAAACACCAGCCTTGGCAATGCTGAGGACTTTGTCTGAAATGTCGGAGGCAAGAAGGGTGGCATCCCAATGGGAAGCATCCGTTCCCAGGTAGTCCCGGGTGATCATGGCCAGAGTATAAGGTTCCTGCCCGGAGGAACAGCCGGCGCTCCAAACCCGGAGATCTTTGGATTTCAGATCCTTGTCGACCCAGGGAAGGACGGTTTCTTTGTAAAAATCAAAATGCTCTTTTTCCCGAAGAAAAAAGGTGTGATTTGTAGTCAACTTGTTGATAATGGATATGACTTCATCGTTGTCTTTGCTTTTGATGGCATAGTTGAAATAATCCATATAATTGCTGAATCCCAGACCCAAAACATGGTTGCTTAGGCGCCCCTCGATCAAGGGGCGCTTTTTTTCCAGACTGACACCATAGTTGGTTTTCATATAAGAAACAATAAAGGAAAATTCGTCATCTTTCAAATAAAGCATATTTTAAACTCCTGTCTTATCAATAGCTGTTCAGTATGGACTGGATGTCGAGGATCAGGCTGATGCTCCCATCTCCCATGATGGTGCAGCCTGCAACACCGCATTCTTTGGAAGAGTAACGGGTGAGCAGCCGTGGCAGGGGCTTTACTACGACCTGATGCTTTCCAAGAAGCTGGTCCGCAAAAATACAGGCAAGACGTTCTCCCGAATCCACCAGCATCAAAATACCTTCCAGCATGTCCGTGACGGCATCTTCAATGTGGAACAGCTTGTGTATCCTGACGATGGGATAGCAGACTCCCCGGATCATGATCATTTCGTTGCCGTCAGGATCCTTGAGCAGCTGCTCGGGCAGAGCCTTGAAGGATTCTCTGATGTTGGAGATGGGAATGGTGTAAATGTTATCGCCCACCTTGACTTCCATACTGGCAATGATGGCAAGGGTAAGGGGGATTTTAAAGAAGATGTTGGTGCCCAGGCCTTTTGTGCTTTCGATGGTAACCGTACCACCGATTTTTTCGACACCTTTCTTCACCACATCCATACCTACGCCGCGGCCGGAAAATTCCGTAACCGCTTCTTTCGTGGAAAAACCGGGCAAGGTGAGAAGGTTTAAAATCTCCCGTTCTGTCATTTCGCTTTCCGGGCGGGTCAGCAAATTACGCTCCTTGGCTTTTCGCAGGATGACTTCGGGGTCTATGCCTTTTCCGTCATCGCTGATGGAGATGATGATATCCCCCCCCATATTCTGGGCAGAAAGAATGATAGTCCCTTTGGAATCCTTGCCTGCCGCAATACGGGCTTCTTTATCTTCGATGCCATGATCCATGGCATTGCGCACCAAATGCATAAGAGGTTCCGCAACCCCGTCGATGATGGTCTTGTCCACTTCGGTGGATTCGCCCATGAGGACAAGATCTACGTCCTTATCCAGCTTTTTGCACATATCACGCACAACACGGCTCATTTTGTGGAAGGAAGAGGCGATGGGGATCATGCGGATGGACATGACGATGTCCTGCAATTCGTCCATCAGCTTGCGAAGCTGATGGGCTGCCTTGTTGAAATTATCCAGCTTCAGCCCTGCCAGATCCGGACAGCCGGATACCATGGATTCGGTAATCACGATCTCTCCCACCAGATCCATAAGAGAATCCAGTTTGGTAAGATCGACGTTGATAAGATTTTGTTTTGCGGGACCCGCAGAGCCCTTGTCTCCGGCGGAATCCTTGCCATTTTGCGGAGGTGTTCCGGCAGCAGGTTTTTGGGGAGTAAGAGCCATTGGTGCTTCTGCCTCGGTCTCCGGGGAAGAAAAGGCAGGTTCTTGTTCCACAGCGGCAGGGGCTTGCTTGGGTTCGATCACTGCTGCCACCGGCTGCGATCCTGCGCCTTCAAAGCCCGGAAGGGCATCCACAAAGGAACAGCTTTCTACGGAGGCATTTCCCAAAGCGGCGGCCTTTACGGCCTGTTCGGTCATATCGCTTTCAAAACTGAGATAAAAGCCTTTGTCCGCAATGATGTTGGAAGCATCCGGATTGTTGTTGAGCTCTTCGGGAATGGTGGCAAGGACCTTTCCCAGAGCTTCCATCTTGGTCAGCACCATATAGGCGCGGATATTTTCCATTTGACAGTCGGGCATGAATCGAATATGAAGGTGGAACACTCTGGCTCCGGAGGGAGCTGCCTCTTGGGGTTCTTCCGCCGCCGGGGGAGCTTCTTCTGCTTCGGGTTCTTCCATGACTGGGGCCATTGGTTCCTCTACCGCAGCAGCTTCTTCCTTGAGCACAGGCTCAGCTTTGGGCTCCGGCGCAGTGCCGGACATCCGGGCCAGCATGTTGGAAATTTCCTCCATGAGCTCTTTGTTTTCCGGTGAAAGTTCCTCCTGGTTTTGTACCTTTTCCACTTCCCCTTTGAGGAAGTCGGAAACCCGAAGAACCAGATCAAACAGATCTGCAAAGTTTTCTTCTTTCAATCCATTGTCTCGTATTACAAAAAACAGGTCCTCCAGCTTGTGTGCCACAAAGGAGATCCCATTGAAATCCATCATGGCCGAAGAACCCTTGATCGTGTGCATGATCCGGAATATTTCGTTGACGTCTTCGGAAGAAAGGTTGCCGCTTTTTTCCGCACGAAGGAGAATTTCATCGAGCTGTTCAAGCAGGGTAGTGGACTCGAACAAATACATTTCCATTATGGAATCGTTTGTAAAATCAGAATTTCCCATGTTTGCACCCACCTTATCATTTCTCTAATGTATCGTCTAATGTCGGCCGCCAGGCAGTGCGCAAGCGCACAACAGAAAGCAGGCTTTACGCCCGGCATGCAGTTTAACATATATAGTATACCTCGATATTTGATATCGACACAAGAATTATAAAAATTAGCAAAATAATTGATTATTTATGAGAAATAAAATATCATGAAAGGATAAATACGAGAAAACTAAAGGGACAAAGGAGTAAGGCCTGTGGCCGAAATCATCAAAATTTCCTCTCCGGGGACATTAAAAAGCAATGTTCAAAACCTGAACAGACAGATTGCTCCTGATGCACTGTTTGATCTGGTCAATCCTCTTGCGGCCTTAAAACCAAAACCCCAGGTAGAATCGGAACAGAAAGGCATGACCCAGCAGGGTCTGCTGCAGGATCTTAACAAAAGCATACTGGAACCTTTGGTAACCCCCACCGGGGTGCAGTCAGGAAAGCTGAGAGAGCTTCTTCTTCTGGCCCAGCTTTTTGAAGTTTCCTGGGGAAAATTGTCTCCCGAGGCGGTGGACAAGATTTTTGTCAGTCCCGGAGAATTGTTGGGGGAGCTGACTAAACTGGACAAACAAAGCACCGTGTTTCGGGGAGATATCTTTGACAGCTTAAGGATGCTTGCCGGAGTGAAAGGGCAGCCCCAACTGACAGAGGCCATTGCCAATATTCTCAAATTTTTTGACTGTTATGTAAACCAGGAATATTCCCTAAAGACCATTGCGGCCCAGGGAGAAAATCTGGTAAAACAACTGCCGAGGAAAGCCGAGGCAGACGTCGAAGCACTGACCCAGTTGACACAGCGCCTTTCCGCCCTTGTGGAGACGGTGACAGAGCCGCCCCGGGTGGCGCCAGGACAAGCTGCTTTTTTCTTCCCTGAGGTGGCCCAAAGTGAAAAGCCTCCAGTTATGAATAACCCGGCTATGCCTTTGGAGGAAGGTCTTCCGCTGATGGGAGATGAGGGAGTGACGGCGGAACTTCCCGAGGAGGCAGAAGAGCTGGAGCAGAAAGTACGGCTTGAACAAAGAGAGCAGCTTAAGCCAAAAGTTTCCGAGGCCCTTCAAAAAGAGCTGCAGGCATTCCTGAAAGAGGAATATCTCCCTGAACTGGCCAAGCTGGTGAAACAATACCCTGCCAGCAGTTGGGTCCGAAACTCCGTGATGGAACTGATCCATCATGTGGTGCGTTATGACAAAGCAGAGATGGCGAACCTGGAAGACGCCGCCTTTCGTCTGGGAGAAGTGTTGAAGCCTCTTACCAGCATCAATGACCAGGGCGTGGAGGAACTGAAAAATCTCCTGATCCAGACTGCGGTGGAGGCCCAGAACAAAGAGGCGGCAGGCTCGGATCTGGCCGACCTTTTGGAGGTGGCGCTGGAAAAGGGAAGCCCCGAAAAGGTAAGCAGAGTGGCAAACACCCTTTTGACCTATATGGTCCAAAATGAAAGTCCGGTTTTACCCTTTGTATATTTTATGATCCCCATACGCTTCATGGATGAAAATGTCTACGGCGAATTCCTCATTGATAAGGAATGCAAAAAGAAGAGGGGAGACGCCAAGGAAGCTACTAATATCTTTTTTACCATACAGTCCGATGAACTGGGCAACTTTGAGGTGGACCTTCTTTCCAAAGATCGCTATATCGATCTGGAGGTCAAATGCCCCGCGGCCCTTACCGATGCCTTGAAGGAGGGCAAAGGGGCCCTGAGAGACATTATTGAGGACCAGGGATACCGTCTCTCCAATTATAAAGTAGACGTCTGCAGGGAAGGGAAAAGCATTCTGGAGCGGTTCCCGGAATTGCGGGAAAGGCAGGTGGGCATCGATGTCAAAATTTGAACCGGATAAGTCGGTGCTCCGGGCTGTGGCCTTAAAATACGAGCCTGAAAAAAACAACGCCCCCCGTGTGGTGGCGGCGGGAGCCGGATTTATGGCTCAGAGGATCCTGGAGCTTGCGGCGAAGAACGATATCGCCATCTATCATGACGACAGTGCGGCCACTTTGCTCTCCAAGCTGGAGCTGGGGCAGGAGATCCCCCCGGAGCTGTACCAGCTGGTGGTCAACATCTATATCTACCTTTTGAATTTAGCCGACAGCAAACGATAACAGAAATCAAAGAAGAAGCCACCCGAGGGTGGCTTCTTTTGTATCCTTTAAAAAGGATGGTTGCAGATTCGTCAGGAATCGTTGCCAGACTACTGGAGGAGCTGGAGAACGCCCTGGGGCTGCTGATTGGCCTGAGCCAGCATGGACTGAGCGGCCTGAGAAAGGATGTTGTTCTTTGTGAATTCCATCATTTCTTTTGCCATATCCACGTCTCTGATACGGGATTCTGCAGCGGCGGTGTTTTCGGAAGCGGTTCCCAGATTGTTGATGGTGTGTTCCAGTCTGTTCTGGTAGCTTCCCAGTTTAGCACGTTCTGCAGAAACAGATACGATAGCGTTGTCGATGGTGGTGATGGCAGCGGATGCGCCAGCCTGAGTGGTTACATCCAGAGCGTTGATGCCCAGAGCCGAGGCGCCCATATCCTGGATGGAGATGGACATGTTTTGACCTGCGTTTGCACCAATCTGAAGGGACATAGAACCGTTTCCGGTAATTGCAAAGGTGGCATCATTATCGGCAGCTGTGTCAGAAGCATTTGATGCGTTGATTTTCAGCTCAAGTCCTTCGTAGTTTCCGCTGGTGACTGTGATGGTGTTTCCTCTGGAAATATAGTCAGTTGCAGCGATTTGGCCTGATGTAATTGTAGCATCGGCACCATTATTATATGTGTCGACAGCTCCGCCAGTCAAGATAGTACCCGCGGCACCAACCGTATGGATGGTTGCAGCAGAGCCCACATCAGTTGAAATGAAATCCAAGCCAGCTGCTACGCCTGCTGTTGAAGAGACACCGGCAACTGCTCTGATTCCGATCTTGTCAGAAACGGCATTGACTGCTTCGGCGATTGCGGCAGCATTGTCAGCAGCTGTTGCGGATCCGACATAGCTAATGGTAAAGCCGTTGAGCTGTATGGAATGGGCACCAGCAGAACCCGCAGCAGTTGTCACTGTAGTAGCATATTTCGCTGAGGTGGCTTTGGCAGCATCGGTGATGGCGATGGGAGTCGCAACAGGAGTTGTTAGTGTGTCTGATGTTCCACCTACGACACTGATCCAGTCCTTAGCAATACCTCCGACGGTTTCAGCGGAGAAGGAGGTTGTAAGGCCTGCACTGCCATTCAACAGCTTTTTAGTGTTGAATTCGGTGGAGGTGGAGATACGGTCGACTTCCGATGTCAACTGATCCATTTCTTTCTGGATTTCTGCTCTGTCAGAAGCGGTGTTGGTGTCATTGGCAGACTGCACAGCCAGTTCTCTCATTCTCTGCAGGATGGAGTGGGTCTCGGTGAGAGCACCTTCAGCGGTCTTGATGAGGGAGATACCATCATTGGCGTTGGTTGCTGCGGTGTCCAAGCCTCTGATCTGACCTCTCATCTTTTCGGAAATCGCAAGTCCGGCAGCGTTGTCGCCCGCGCGGTTGATCTGCAAACCGGAAGACAGCTTTTCCAAAGACTTGGATGTGGTTGCCGTGTTGGCAGACAGCTTGTTGTAAGTGTTGAGAGCTGTAATGTTGTGGTTAATTCTCATTTTGTATTCCTCCTTGAAATGTACTGGCTGAGATCCATCTCAACCGACGCTATTTTGTGGTTTCTCCTCGTACGCGAAGAAACAAATTCATGGAAAGCTTGTTCGCTTTGATATATATATCGGCAGAACGGAAAGATACTTTAGTCATTATTTATTCATTATTCTGCTTTTTTAGCAAACCCGCAAGGTCCTGAACATTGGCCGGGTCGATCTTGCCGGCAGAGGCTTGATTTGCAGCGATGGTCTCGAACAATTCGCTGCGTATGATCTGGACATCTTTGGGCGCTTCGATCCCCATGGTGATTTTGTCGTTGGAAGCGGAAATGATCGTTACCCTGATGGAGTCTGCGATAATGACGGATTCCCCAACCTTTCTGCTGATTACTAACATGAACAATCCCTCTTTCTAACTGATCTTGAATGGCTGATAGCGGATGCCATAGTCTTTGTTTTTCAGAATGACCTGCTTGGCTTTTTTTGTCTTTGGATCAAGAACGATGGGGCTTTTTACATTCATGGAGAGCTCCTCGACAGAATCGGGTACCGTGGCTATCACAAGAAAGATAAGCTCTTCCAAGTCCTGGGTTTCGAATTCTTTCAAATCTTCTGCATCCAGTTCCGGAGTATAGGACGGATAGTACTTGGTGGGGTCAAAAACCAGAAAGCAGGGAATCTGGTTTTCCACGGACTGGAGATAAAGCAAGGAAACATTATCTTCAATGGGTCTTTCCAAAACCGCAAAGCGCTTATCTCCCTCAAATCCGTACACTCCCTCAGGGAACTCATAGATTGCCTCTTCATCCACCTGGATCAGACCAAAATCTCTTGTATTGATTTCCATAATACTCACTCACACTTTCTTTCTTTCAAAATAACAGCTAACAGTTCATACCCAAATAGAATTAGTTTAAAAGTAAACATTTCAAACAACTAAAAAAACCCCGCAGCAGCCTTTTGTACATATATATAATGTAACAAAAAACCGGCGGGGGGTCAATTACGCCATATAGTCGAAAATAGAAGGTTGGAGCAGCTTGGTACCCATCTGCAGGGCGGCCTGATAAGCAAGCTCCTGGGAGGAGAACTCAACGATGGTCTCCGCCGGGTCTGCGCCCTCTACTGCTGTCTGCAGCTCCTTCAGATTCAGTTCCTGCGTCTCAAGGCGATCTGTCATGAAGTCAAGATAAGAAGACTTGGCGCCCACCACTGTCATGGAGTTCACTACATTCAGTGAGGAATCCTTAAAGACCCCATACATTTTGCCCACTTTTTCAGTGTTGTATTCGATGTCTGTTTTTTTCAGCTCTGTGACGATCTGGCCCAGTAGATCGTATAAGTTTTTGGGAATTTTGGTCCCGTCGGCAAGGGTTTCTTCTCCGTAACCGGTAATGCTGGGTCCGGTAATGGAGTAAGAAAATACAGTGCTCTTATCCACCACATCATTTCCTAAAGCATCCGTTGTAAAGGCCAGGTTCAATCCGATGTCAAGGTATCTGGAATCCGTCAGGTGTTCAGAACCACTCGTCATCGCATCCAGAACAGCGCCGTTATAGCTCAGCTTTCCGTCTGCACCCACTGTGAAAGGCTCTTTGTCGATGTTGGTGCCCCCAAAGTAATACACATCGGAAGAAGAGGAATTCAGAGAAGAAAGAAGCTCATCCCGAAGAGCCTGCAGCTCCGTGGCGATGATGTTGCGCTCGTTAAGGCTCTTGGTGGAGTTCATGGCAGAAAGGATCTTAACAGAAGCCTCCTGAGTGATGCCGTTGATCTGGTTTAAAGTGGACTCCGCATTGGTCAGGGAGCTCTGCGCATAAGATATGTTTTCCTGATACATGCTGTTCTTTGAAAGCTGGGTACGGATGTTATAGCCCCTGATGGCAGAGGCGGCGTCCTCGGAAGATTTCAAAAAACTCCTGCCGGTGGTCACTTTTGTATTCAGCGTATTCAGGTTGCTCGAAAGTGAACCCAGATTACTCAGGTAATTGCGGGTCATCATTTTATTGGTAATACGCATTATGGTAACCTCCTTTTACTTCTTAAAGGCCGACCCGACCCATACGGTTGATAACGGTATCCATGGCTTCGTCCAGAACGGTAAAATATCTGGATGCGGCCTGGTAAGCCTTTTGGAACACTACCAGATTGACGCCCTCTTCATCAAGAGAAATTCCCGAGATCTGTTCCTTGCTGTCTGACAGGGTAGCCAGAACGGTATTGGCTGTGTCTGAAAAATTTTCATTCAATTCTACCTGCAGTGACAATTCCCCTACTACGGCAGCCATATATTCGTTGAAAGATCCCTTAAAAACTGTGGAACCGGGATTTCCCGGAAGGTCAGCCAGAAAAGTACTGTCTTCGCTCATGGTCTCTATCATGCGGTGGAGGTTTTCGGCTGCGCCGCTGGTGCCGGTTTTGGTAGTGGTGATATAGGTGGCATCTTTTTTCCACGCATCCGACACCTGAATATTTTTTGCAGTGATAGGAGTAGGCGGGATGGTGGCCGGACCTGCCGCTGTAAAAAGATCCTTCGGGGTTGTGGTGGGGGGATTGTCATTCAGCTTATTGAAGGTATTCGCAAAATTGGAGGCCAGAGTATCCAGGGTATGCAGATAATAAAGGGTACCATTGGCATCGTTGGGATTGGTTGAAGCCGTTGATGTGTCTGCGTAAATACCGTCTCCATTGATCAGGTCCAGATATCCTTTGATGGAGCCCCCTGTAAAAAACTCTGTCACATTGGCTCCGTCATTGCTCCCGAAGCTGCTGTTCATTCTCAGGGAGATGGTGGGATTCGTATCGGAAGACTGTATTGCGGTAAGGGTGTTGTAACTGGCCCTGTCCACGATGGGCAGTTCCCTGCCTGTACTGGTATCATAAACCGCTATGCTGAGATTGCTGATGGTTCGATTTTCTCCCACCTTCTCAGGGGATGTGGTAATCCTGATGTTGGCGATAGAGGACAATTTATCGATGGCGGCATTTCGCTGGTCATAGAGTTCGTTGGGAGATTCGCCGCTGATCTCCTGCTCGCGGATGGCTTTGTTGAGAGATGCTATATTTTCAACGGTAGTGTTGAAATCCTTGTTGATCACTACTTTTGAAAGATCGTTGACAGCCTGCTCACGAACCTTGGTGATCTGGCTGGAGTATGCGCTCATCATGGCAACGACGGATTCGGCTGAGGTACGGACCGTCATGGCGATGTCGCTGCTTGTGGGTGACTGGGAGTAGGTCTGGAGCTGGCGGGTGAAATCGGCAAACTGCGTCATCAATCCGTCCGTCATAGCCTCGTCAATGACACTGAGAGTTTCGCTGAGCCCTCCCAGAAAAGTGCTGTAGCGAGCTGCGGTAGAGGCTTGTTCCCTGTAACGGGAATCCAGAAAAGTATCCCTATATTGAGAAATCCCTGCCACGTCAACGCCTTGCCCGGGATATTCCTTGCCTGTTGTATATTGCTGGGTAAAATCGCTGCTGGAAATCGAGTTCAGATCGACTTTCTGTCTCGTATAATTTTCTGTATTTGCATTTGCGATGTTATTTCCGGTAACAGTGATGGCTGTCATACTGGCCGCAATGGCTCTGCGGGCGGTCTGAAAAGGTACAAAGGATGGAATCACGACGGTGGCCTCCTTTCGTCATATCGACTGTTCAAATGACTTTGAAGCTGTCGTCGTGCGATGGCCCGTTGCATCGGGGCTGTAAACGGTCATGTCTGTCTGCGCATGGAAAACGGTCAGAGCCTGATTGACGGTGAAAAGCTTTGTCTGGAGAAGCACACGACACTCATCGCGGTAAAAAGCGATTTCTTTGAAGGCCAGTTCAAACTGACCCAACAGGGAGAAGAAGCGGATACGGTATTGTTCAGGCATCTGGAGAATGGTCTCTGTCATGGTTTTTGCCTGTATCCCCAAATCAGAGAGGGCCTTCTCAATCAGTTGTTCAAACCCTTTGGTCTTAAGGGTCAGTGCCTGTAAAACCTTCAGGCATTCGTCCAGACCGGGCATATCGCCCTTGTCAACGCAGTCGAATTCTTTTTTCAGCACGGGAATAAGATCCTGATACAGCACAAGATACTCTGAAAGATCCTTATGGAATGTTTCGATACGCTGGCCATAGGGGTCGAACGGTGTTCTCACTGCTTCCTGCATATGGTCTCCCTCCCGGTGAATAAACTGCGATGTTATTTTTTCAAGATAATGGCGTCGGCAATATCCTCGGCAGGTACGTTATAGGTCCCGTCCTGGACAGCGGTCTTCAGCTCTTCGATGCTGCGGCTGTTTGGGGAAGTGCCCACGGTGACATCGTAAAGAATCGCTGATTTTGCGATCATAAGTTTTTTGTCTTCGAAGCTACCCGAATGACTGGCGGAGATCTCAGAAGTATCGACCTGATTCTTTTGGGCGTACTGGTTGGTCTCCTCAGTGGTTATTTTCTTTACGGGATCGGACGAAGCGTTATTGAGCTTTTGCGTTTGCATGCTCTTATTACTGTTCAGTATATTGACTTCCATTGTCGCGATACCTCCTTCCGGCCTATAATGGGCAATATTCTCATACACGTTATCGGCCCTTCGGGAATAATCTTTAGCTGAATGTAGAAAAAAATCAAAAAAGTTTTTTGGCCCACAATTTCGCCTTACAAATAATCTACCACAAAGGGATCCGGGGAGACAAGAGGTTGATTGAAAAATGGCAGTTTTGGGCGTTTAAAACACAGTGCAAAAAAGCAAAAAAAATTGAAGGAATCTGTTGTAAAATAGGAAGAAACGATTTATAATATACAACATAGAAAACAAGTTTCTTTTTATCGCGATAATGCAGACATTGTTCAGCTCATTGTGCAGCCGGAGAGGGATTTGACTATTGCGACATCTTCGCATCGATTCACATCTATAGTAAGTTATTAATATAGTTGAAAGTTTTGATCTGCCCGGTTTGATTTCCTGTGGTTTGGGTACAATTTAGAAACAATGTTTGAGGAGGTTTTTACTGTGATTGGTAACGATTCGGTTTCTGCAATGCTCCAACGAGCCATGGACGGTTCCTGGGAACGCCAAAAAGCTATATCGAATAATATTGCAAATCACGAGACTCCGGGATACAAGGCCCAAAAGGTTTTCTTTGAGGATGCCCTCGCCCGTGAAATGGATCGGTATGCCGAGTCTTCCGCAGAGAGTGGGGAAAAAGGGATCAGCAATATTTTAAATTCACGCATTGAATGTGTTTCTGACCACACCACCTCTGAACGTTATGATGGCAACAATGTAAATCTTGACAGCGAAAATCTGGAGATGGCCAAGAGCCAGATCCAATATCAATATTTGATCCGCAGTATGACAAATATGTTTTCCAGATTGCGTTACGCCGTGAGCGAAGGGAGGAAGTAAAATATGGGTTTTTTGAGCTCTTTTAACATTTCCGGCTCAGGGATGACTGCGCAGCGTCTGCGAATGGATATCATCGCAGAGAACATTGCCAACGCCAAAGTCACCAGAACGGAAAACGGCACTCCTTACAGGAGAAAGGTCGTCGTTTTATCTGCCATTGGTGACCAGGGCGCCATGTCCTTTAAGGACGCTTATAGAAGCGCCGCCCGCAGTGCTGCGGGCGAAGGCGTACAGGTGGAACAGATCCTTGAAGACCCCTCTGAGCTTGTGCCGGTTTATGATCCGACACATCCGGATGCTGATGAGGATGGTTATTATTACTTACCCAATGTGGACACCGCTCAGGAAATGGTGGATATGATGAGCGCCACAAGGGCATATGAAGCAAATGTCACAGCGCTTAATGCGATGAAGTCCATGGCTCTCAAAGCCCTGGAAATCGGAACTTGATGATCTGAAGGCATAGGCAGGATCGTTGTGGGAGACGGTTTTGTTCTTTGGGATTGCAGATGATGTGATGTAGGAGAGGGTAGAGATGTTTATAGTACCAATTACTTCGTACTTCGACAAAGTGGCGGGCGCCACAGCTCCAAAGATAGAATCGGCAGGAGCGGAAGGAGCCAGCGAGGGCGGACTGGGTTTTGGAGATTACTTCAAGGATCTTGTTCGTAATGTGGAAGATACGGAAGCCGTGACAAAAATGGATGCCTACAATTTGTCCATAGGAAATATGGACGATACTCATACCATGCTCATCAATGCTGCAAAAGCTGAAGTTGCTCTTCAGACCATGATCCAGCTGAGAACCAAGGTCTTGGACGCTTATTCCGAGATCATGCGCATCAGTTTATAGCTTTCACTAGTTTCCCAACGAACGGATTAACAGGATGAACGAGCAAATAAAGAAAACCCAGGAGCTACTCAAGCAATTCTGGGGCAGCACTTCAGGAAGATTAAAAAAGTTCATAGTCATTGGAGCCATTGCCGTGGTGGCAGCCGCTCTGGTCTTTAGTGTACTCCTCAACTCAAAGGAGTATGTCATGATCTTTGACGATCTTTCCGAATCTGAAGCCAGCGAAATCCTTACAGTTCTCCAGGGAATGGATGTCAGCGTTAAAATTGAAAATCAGGACTCCATACTGGTTCCGGCAGAGTCTGAGGCAGAAGTCCGAATGGCTTTGGCAACCCAGGGCTACCCCAAAAGCGGGCTGAGTTATTATCTTATCAAAGAAAACAGCGGCATGCTGACTACGGATTATGAGAAGAAGCAGTACGTCAATATGCAGCTGCAGGAACGCATTGCCGCAAGTATCGGTACCCTGGAGGGGGTCAAGCAGGCTGTTGTGACCATTACTCCCCCCAGCGAAAAGGTGTTTTACCTTCAGGAAACAGAAGAACCCACCGCTTCGGTGGTGATCCATATGAAAGACGGTTATGCCCTTTCCAACAGCCAGATTTCAGGGATACAAAATCTTGTTGCAAAATCCGTTACAGGCCTTACAAAAAACAATATTGCCCTTGTCGACAGCCAGGGAAACAATCTGGTGGGGGGTGCGCTGTCTGATAATCCGGATTTCCTCAAAGTATCCCTGACCAGAGAAATCGAATCCGATATCCGTAAAAAAATCTATGGTGTTCTGCAAGGCCCGTATGATATTTCCAAAGTAAAGGTTTCTGTTACCGCTGTTGTGGACACGGACAATAACATAAGGGAAGAACTAATCTATTCGCCGTCCATTGATGGTGATAACACCGGCGTCATCAGCAAAGAATCCGAGTCTTCGGAAATGTCCACTTCCACAGATGGTACCGGCGGAGTTCCGGGAACGGACAGCAATGCGGAGGTGACTACCTATCCCACACAGACCGGCGGCGGAGAGAGCAGCTATCAGAGCACCGATGCCGAAACCGAATATAAGGTCAGTGAAGTCAAATCCCAGACGGAAAAGTCCGGCGCAGTGATCGAATCCATTACCATTGGTATTGCCATTGACAAACCGGCCTTTGATCCGGGAGAGAGAGAAAGCATTGTAGAGCTTGTCGCTTATGCTGCAGGGGTGGAACCGGCCAATGTGACTGTGCAGAACTTCGCATTCGAAAAAGAAGAGGAAGGGACCGGAACGACTCCGACAGAGACTACCATCCTCGGCCTGAAAGGAAATATGCTGTATCTGGCTGCCGGTGCAGCTCTGTTGCTTCTGATCATTGCAGGTTTGGTGGTGTTCCTCTTGTTGAAGAAGAAAAAGAAAAAAGGTCAGCAGGAAGTCCCGGAGATGGAAGAAGAGGTCTATTATTCCGAAGAGACCGGCGAATATATACCGCGTGAACGGGAAGCTGCCGTACCCATTACCGCAGTGACCGACAGCCGAAGCGAGGCCATCAAGGATTTCGCCAAGGAAAATCCCGAGATCGTGGCGCAGATGATCAAGTCGTGGTTGAGAAGTGAAAGTGATTAGAGGAAACGAAATTGATGGGTGATTTGACTTCAAAACAAAAGGCCGCGCAGGTGGTAATATCTCTCGGAGCTGATGTCGCATCCAGTATCTACAAGCATTTGGCGGAGGATGACATCGAGAAGATCACTTATGAGATCACAAAGCAGGACTATATCGCTCCGGAAATGACAGAGCAGGCTATTGAAGAATTCTATCAGCTTTGTGTCGCACAGAAGGTATATATCGAAGGCGGCGTGTCCTATGCCAAGAATGTTCTTGAAAAAGCCTTCGGTGTCCAGCAGGGTACCGCTCTTTTGGAAAGGGTCACAAAAACTCTCCGAACCAAAGCCTTTGATTTTATAAGAAAAGCCGACTACAAGAACCTGAAAAACATGATCCTGAACGAGCATCCTCAGACCATAGCCCTGATCCTGTCTTATGCCAGAGCCGATCAGGCTTCTGCTATCATTTCGGAATTGCCCAAAGAGATCCGGGTGGATGTGGTGGAACGTATCGCAAGGATGGATCGTACGGCACCGGAAATCATCCGGCAGGTAGAGGTCATTCTGGAGCGTAAATTCGAGTCTGTTGTTTCCGTGGATCTTTTGGAAGTCGGCGGCATCAACTATATTGCAGAAATCATGAACAGCATCGACAGAGGAACGGAAAAATTCATTTTCGACGAATTGAACCGTATCGACCCCAAGCTGTCGGACGAGATCAGAAAGCGGATGTTCGTGTTCGAAGATATCACCGTTTTGGATCCCACGGCGATCCAGCGTTTCCTCAGGGAAGTGGACACCAAAGAAATGGCCATTGCACTGAAGGGCGCAAACAAAGATGTATCGGCAGTGATTTTCGAGAATATGTCTCAGCGTATGAGCGAGACGGTCAAGAGCGAGATCGAGTACCTGCATAATGTCAGGGTCCGGGATGTGGAAGATGCACAGCAAAAGGTAGTAGCTGTCATCCGAAGACTCGAAGAGGAAGGCGAGATCGTGATCTTGAAGGGCGGAAAGGATGATATCATTGTCTAGCGTTGTAAAAGCGGGAACGCTTTCCATGATTCCGGGGAAAAAAGAAGAATACGAAAATCCCACAGCTTCCGTGGATCCCCCCAGCCAGGCAAACCGTACGGATGACCTGGAGGAACGCCGTGAGCTTATCATCCGGCAGGCCCTGAAAAAATCTCAATATATTGACAATGAAGCCATGAAAAGGGCGGATTCTCTCATCGAGGGGGCTTACAAAAAATGTCAGCAAATCATGTTGGATGCCGAAAAGAAGGGCTTTAACGATGGCTTTGCCCGGGGCATGATCGAGGGCGAAAAGGCTGCGATGCAAAAGGCTCAGGCGGGACTGGACGAAATCGAAAAAATCATGGAGATCGTCAATCTGGAACGGGCGGCCTCCATTATGCGGGAAGAAAAAGATATGGTTTCCCTTGCCCTGGAGATTGCTCACAAAGTGTTGAAAAAGCAGGCCCAACTTGACGAAGACATCATGTCGGGAATCCTGGAAGAGGTCATTGCAGAGAACCACGAAGAACTGAAGATATTTCTTTCAAATTACAACAAAACATTGGATCTCCATGTGGACAAGAGCATGGCCAAGAGGATCAAGGCCCTGGCCAAAAATGCAAAAGTTGTCATTGTGCCGGGGGACGATGTGATCCTTGCCGAAACCCAGTCCGGCATGCTGGATCTCAGCGTAAAGATGCAGATGCAGCAACTGGAAGAAGCCCTGGGTGTAGAAGAATAGCGGAGGACTTTCCCTGATGGATACCGATAAGTACTTCCGAATCATAAAAAATGCGCAGACCTATCGCAGTTACGGAAAGATCGACAAAGTCATCGGGATGATGATCGAATCCATCGGACCGGAGTGCAGCGTAGGGGAATTATGCAAAATCTATGTGCATGGTGATCATGAATTCATCCATGCCGAAGTAGTGGGATTCCGGGGCAATAAGGTTCTCCTCATGCCCTATGAAGAACCGGAGGGAATCAGCTCCGGAGATCTGGTGGAATCTACCAACACTTCCCTGACTATAGGGGTTTCAGAAAAACTCATCGGTCGGGTCATCAACGCCATCGGGCAGCCCATTGATGAAAAAGGCCCCATTGAAGACTCTGTCCGGTGCGAAGTGCAAAGCGTTCGTTCCAATCCTCTCTCCCGACCCAGGATCAGTGAGATCCTCGAGTTCGGTGTCAAAGCCATTGACGGTCTTCTTACCATCGGAAAGGGACAGAGGATGGGGATCTTTGCGGGAAGCGGCGTGGGCAAGAGTACCCTGATGGGGATGATCGCCCGAAATGTAAAGGCGGATATCAATGTCATCGCTCTGGTAGGGGAAAGAGGAAGAGAAGTCAGAGAATTTCTTGAAAGAGATTTGGGAGACGAAGGCTTGGAACGATCTGTCCTTATTGTATCCACCTCGGACCAGCCCCCTATGCAGCGGATGAAATGCGCCATGGCGGCCACCACTATTGCGGAATACTTCAAGGATCAGGGCAAGGACGTGCTTCTCATGATGGATTCTCTCACCAGATTTGCCATGGCCCAGCGTGAAATCGGCCTGGCCACGGGAGAACCCCCGGTAGCCAGAGGATATACGCCTTCCATCTACTCCATGATGCCCAAGCTTCTTGAACGGACCGGTAACTTTGAAACCGGCTCCATCACCGGCATCTATACCGTCCTTGTGGAAGGGGATGATGTGAACGAACCTATTTCGGACACAGTGAGAGGTATTATAGACGGTCATATTGTTTTATCCAGAAAAATCGCCATGCGAAACCATTACCCCGCCATTGACATCCTTGGGAGCATCAGCAGATTGATGAATGATATTACATCGCAGGATCAGATCACTGCGGCGGGAAAAATCCGAAACCTGTTATCCATCTATGATGCCAACTATGACCTGGTCAATATCGGCGCTTACAAATCCGGAACGAACCCGGCTTTGGATCAGGCTCTCGTGAAGATTGAAAGCATCAATTCATTTCTCCAGCAGAAGGTTGACGGGAAGTTCACTTTCCAGGAAAGTGTTGAACTGATGAAGGCGATCGTATCATGAAAAAATTTGAATTCAATCTCGAAAAACTCTTAAAATACAAGGACCAGAATCTGGACACAGAAATGATGACCCTTGGCGTTCTTTACAATCAGCTTCATAAAGAAGAAAAAACCAGGGAGAGCCTTTTGGCCCAAAAAGTCCAAAGCCGCAAACGTTATGATGAAGCGGTACGGGTCAAAACCACTCCGGCCACTTGCAAACTCTACTTCGACTACATCAACTACCTTGGGATCCGCATCAAAGAAAGCGAAAAACGCATCAGCATGCTGGAGGTCCAGATCGACAGACAGATCGACCGGGTCAAAGAACTCAAAATAGAGACCAAATCTCTGGAAACCATCAAGGAATCACGGTTTGACGAGTACAAACATGAACAGAACAAGAAGGAAGAACTTCGGATCGACGAGTTTGTTTCTGCGACAAAAGTGATCAACCGGAATCTCTAGGGATCTGATCATAAATTGAAAAAGAGGAAAGGAGGTGAAAAAAGAATGGATTCAGGAATTCAGTTCAGCAGAATGGCCCCGCCCAGGGAAATAACCCCTGCAGCCGGTGCCGAAAACAACCCCGAAGTGTCTTCTCCACAAAATCAGCCGACCGGAGAAGCTGCGGGAGTGTTCCGAAAGCTTTTTTCCGAGGCAGTTGCCGCAGTGAAGGAAGAAAAGGAAGTCCCTGACGGAACACCAAAAGAGACCCTTGAAGGAGCCGCCGATGGAGACGAAAGCTGCCAAACCGGGAAAGAAGAAGACCTGCAGCTGCAGTTTGCGGCCGTTGGACTCCTGCCCCCCTCTGTAGTCCCAACACAGACAGAACCTGTGCCGGAAGATGGCACAAGTGCTGCGAGTCTCATGGAAGTTACAGACGGATCGAAAATGCCTACAGCACCAGTTTTGACTGCAGCAGAGAGTCTGCCTTTGACAGAAGCCTTGCCGGAGGAAGGACAGAGGGATTTTCAGGGTAAGGCTTTTGCGGAGAAACTTGTAGAGGAACAAATCCCAAAGGAAACTGCTGGTGAAGCCCCGATACCTCGGGAAGCTGTCTCTGAAGAACCAACGCTTCAGGAAAATATTCCGGAAGAATCAGTGCCCAGGGGAACCTTCCCGGAAGCAGTTGCATCTCAAAGAGTTGCATCGGAAGAAGCGAAGACCCAAAAGATCGCTTCTGAAGACCCAATCCTTCAGAGTGCGGGGGAGGAATCGCCGACAGCTCGTGTGAATGCCACAACGGCAGCCAACAGTGAAGTTCTTCCCGTGAAAGAGGCATTGCCAGACTTCAAAGTAGCTTTGGAGGCCGAAGCCGGCATACAGAGTAAACCGGAAAAGGAAATCACCTTTACGGAGGACAATGTTTTAAAGGCAGAGCCGGAAAGGGATTTGGAAAAGCCACAAACCACAGAGGAAGATGCTCCGAAGCTTTTTCAGGAGGAGAAGGGTGAGGGACTTCAATCCCGGGGATTTGAGGAAAGAATCAGCCCTTCAGCATCCGCAAATGTGCAGGATGTCAGTGTGACTGCCACACCCCAGGAAAAAGAAGCCGTACCTGCTTACAGCCAAATCAGCAAAGAAATCATGCAGAGGCTGGAGCAAAAGGGTCCTTCGGAATTCCGGATGAGCCTGGAACCCGCAGACCTGGGCGAAATCGAAATCAGAATGCAGCTTAGTGCAGGCAAGTTGGTGATCGATATCGCTGCAGTCAACTCCAGGACCCAATCCCTTTTAGCAGGGCAGGTCAACGATCTGGTAATGAGTATGGGATTGCAAAATGTCAAGGTAGAAGTGGTACAGACCGGGAACAATGTGATGACCGGGTATGAAACCACAGATAATCAGACCCAGGCCTATGCGGCAGCAAACTATTTCGGCCAGTCCGGCAACAACAGACAGGCCTTCCAACAAAGGGAGTACAGCCAGAATCTCAGTCGCCTGGCGGCAATGGCCGTCCGAAACGCAGGGAAGAAGGAAATGGTTTCCAATGTCGGGTCGGTGCAACGATCCCTTGCCGGAGGAATGGACTACACGATTTAATAAGAAAGGAGGAATAGCAATGGCAGACAACAGTGTTTCTTCGTATTTCCAAAGTCAGGCAGCCAACAGCGCTTCATCGGCATCCTCGAGCAGCTCATCCAAAAAGGGTGACAGCCTGGATATGGAAGATTTTCTGACCCTCATGGTAGCGCAGCTGAAAAACCAGGATGTGTACAACACCATGGACAATACGGAGTTTGTAGGACAAATGGCACAGTATACCATGATCCAGACCCTGACCGAGCTTTACGAAATGTCCCAGGCAAGTTACAGCATGAGCATGGTAGGCAAATCCGTTACGGTGGAAAAATCGGATGGGACTAAAGTGAGCGGGACTGTGGAAAGTGTAAATGTTGCGGGCGCCACAGATCAGATCGAAATCAATGATGTGTTCTATTCCATAAAGGATGTGACCCAGATCAATGCTCCAGAAGCCGAAGAAGAGTAAAGAGGTGATCCATCGTGTCTGAGGCGATCAATAACAGAAACTACATGAGCTTGTCCGAGGCTCTTGTCAGACAGAGCGAACGGCTCAATCAGACAGGACAGGCCTCTAACGACAACAAACAGCCGGCTGCGGGGGGACCTTCTTTTCAGGAACTGCTCAATCAAACCATCTCGCAGACAAAGAATGAGAGCCAGGCAGTTTCTTTTTCCAAACACGCCAGCCTGCGTGCCCAGGAAAGAAACATTCTGGTCAGTGAGTCCGATCTTACGAAGCTTGGGAATGCTTGCGACAAGGCTTGCGAAAAAGGCATCAGGGATGCTTTGATCATGATGAAGGATTCTGCGTTCATCGTGAATGCAAGAAATAAGGTCGTAATTACCGTAGTAGATCAGGCCGAAATGAAAGAAAATGTAATCACAAATATTGACGGTGCCATTTTTGTATAGCTGGACCTTTCCAGGAAGCTATCGCAGGCTCTGAATGACAGAGGAGCCTGCACCCGGCACAGAAAGGATTGTACAATGTTAGGATCATTATATTCCGCAATCGCTGGTCTTTCGTCTCATCAGACAAAGATGAATGTGATCGGTAACAATATTGCCAATGTTAACACCTATGGATTTAAGGGGAGCAGAGTCACCTTCTCCGATGTTTTTTATCAAACCCTGAGCGCTCCCTCCGGCTCTGATGAAAGCACAGGAGGAACAAACCCTGCCCAGTTGGGGTATGGTGCCACTGTTTCTTCTGTGGATGTACTCCATAGCCAGGCAGGAAGTGCTACAACGGACCGAGCGCTGGACGTATATATCAACGGCGAAGGCTTTCTTGCAGTGAAGGCCACCAGTGGACAGGTTTATTTTACAAGAACAGGAAATCTGACCTTTGATGCTTCCGGAAATCTGGTTGATAACAACGGGAACATGGTGCTGGGCCTGGCTATGGATCCCACCAGTTTGAAGCCCCAGTTGAATGAAGACGGAACCACAGATACTTCCAACCTGATCCCTATCCAGATCGACCCTGAACAATTCAAAGAGTACTCGGAGATCTCCATCGACAAAACAGGAGCCATCCTGGGTATCAAAGAGGGAGACCCTGTGGTGACCAAGGCCCCCGGCACCGGATGGCTGACCACGGCTACGGTACCTACTACGTCGCTATACAGCGGTAAAGTCATGCTGACGGTAGACCGGGCGAATACGGTTTCTCTGATCGGGAGCACTCCCGTCATCGATGCGGCGGTCTCCCTGCCTGGAGCAGCTAATATCAATGGAGACATCAGCATCAGCAGGGTTCCTAATGGGGCAAACTACGATTATACTCTGACATACACCAAGCTGGGGACTTCCGTCCAGACTACCGTGACGGCAACCAACGTGGCAGAAAACACCCCTGTTACCTTTAATGTGGACAACAATGCGACCCCTCCGGTGACAGTGCCCCTGGTGGTCACCATCGACAGCACCGGCGCTGCCGGAGTGCAGATGCCCGCAGTTGACGGCACAGCGGTGGACTTGGGTTCAGTTACCGCCACTACCATGGACCTTACCATCACCACATACAACAAGGCCGGTGAAACCATAATCCTGACGGTTGATGACTATACTCCGACGGATACCGACGATACCATTACAGTGGGTGAATTTACCTTTACCGTTGACGGCACTAAGCTGGGTGTTCTGACGGATCAAACAGATACTACCATTGCCTCTGTAGGTCCTGGGGACAGCACCTTGGAAACCATCGGCCGCATCGCCATCAACAAATTCGTAAATGCCAACGGTCTCACCCAATCGGGCTCGGGATACTATCTGGAGTCTTCCAACTCCGGGGCAGCCATCTGCACCATCCCTGGTGACGCAGGGACCGGCGGTCTGGTTTCCGGAGCGTTGGAAATGTCTAACGTGGACCTTTCAGAACAGTTCACAGAAATGATTACCACCCAGAGAGGCTTCCAGGCAAACACCCGGATGATCACAGTGTCTGACGCCATTTTGGAAGAATTGGTCAACATGAAGAGATAAGGGCAGACTTTAATGTAAAAAAATGAGGTAAGATGCTTCATTTTATGGTACACTATTTCCCGATAGTGCGTATCGGGAAATAGTGTACTAAAGCATAGAACCCCGACCGGAACGGAGGTTGCAATGATCACACTGACAAAACTGGATAAAACAAGGAATGAAACTTTTGTGCTGAACTGTGATTTGATCGAGATCATTGAAGAAAGGCCGGACACGACGATTCGTCTCACTAACGGAAAGCATTTTGTGGTGGCGGAAAGTGCAGAAGAGGTCATTGCGAAAATTATCGCTTTTCGGAGAAGTTATTATCGTGGATAAGCAGAATAGCAGGAAGTAACGGTTATGGAATTGACGACAATCATCGGTATGTTGGCGGTGATCGGAGCGCTGGCCTTTGGCATCACCTTTAGTGGAGGTGGTTTGAATGTAGACCTCTTGCTTAACTTTGCCGACGGCACCAGTGTATTCATCGTTGTGGGAGGTACGCTGTTTTCCATGATGGTAGCCTTCCCTATGGAGGCGTTCAGGAACGTACCAAAACATATTCGCATGATTGTCAAAAAGGATAACACCGATCCTTATGCTTATGTGGGTATCATTACAGAGTTGTCCCGGGAGGCCAGAAAAAGGGGCTTGCTGGCGCTGGAAGAAAAAGCCCTCGGTTTTCAGGATGAATTTCTTAAGGAAAGCGTGCTTCTCATTGTGGATGCCATTGAGCCGGACAAGCTCAAGGAATGGTTTGAGCAGAAGATGCACTATCTGGCCAGGAGAAATGAGGACGAAAGAAGGCTCTATATGCAGGGAGCGGCCCTGGCTCCGGCTTTTGGCATGATAGGCACCCTCATCGGTCTTGTCAATATGCTCAAATCCATGAACCTGGAAGAGGGGCCGGAAGTCCTTGGCATCAACATGTCTGTGGCATTGATCACCACCTTTTACGGTTCCATTCTTGCAAACTGTTTTTTCCTCCCCATAGCGAATAAGTTGGAAATCGTTCAGGAAAAGGATCTTCTACTCAAAGAAATGATCATTGAAGGAGTGGTTTCCATAAAAGAAGGGGAAAACCCCAAGTTTATTCAGGAAAAACTCATGAACTTCATTGAAGTCAAAGCACTGAATAAGCGGCGAGGAGGAAGGGCTGCACCAGCTGCCGAGCCGGAAACTTCTTCCGGGGCACCTGCCAGAGGGAGAGAAAAAAGGAAAAAGAAATAAATGAAATACAGAAAGGGAAGCAGCATAAAAAAAGATGCCTGGCTGGCAACCTATGCGGACATGATCACTTTGATCCTGGTGTTTTTCATATTACTTTATGCCATGTCTTCCATTGATCAGGAAAAATACAAGATACTGGTAGAGGCCTTCACTGCTGATGAAGACACGCTGCAGCAGCTTACCAGGGAGAAAGAGGGGGAGGAAGGCGGAGATGAACAGGGCTTGTCCACCAGTGTTTCTCTGGATGAAATCAATGATTTGAATGATTTGTATGGTTATCTTTCCAAATATGTCGAGGAGAATGGGCTGACAGATTCGGTGGAGGTAGCCAAAGGAAAGAACATGGTGTATGTTCGTTTCACCTCGAATCTGTTCTTTCTGCCGGATAAAGCCATCCTGAAGGAAGGTGGCGTGGAGATCCTGGACGGCATTGGACCTGCTCTGGGAAAAGTAGAAAATTATGTTAACATGATCCGCATTGACGGCCACACGGCGGAATCCCCTGCGGGGGGCAGCACTGTGGACGATCGGGCTTTGTCCACACAAAGAGCGAATGCGGTTTTGAAATATCTCGAAACTTACCATATCAAAGATCCTTCCAAGCTGTATGCGGTGGGTTATGGCCGATACCGGCCGGTGGCCCCCAATGATACGGAAGCTAACCGGGCTAAGAACCGGCGCGTTGAAATTTTGATTTCAAAGACGGATATCGTTCAGGAAGAGATCGACAAAATTCGATAACAGAGGAGATAGCAGGATGCCGGAGATTCTCTCTCAAAGCCAAATAGACAGTCTGTTAAGCAGCTTGATCGGCGGGGCGGCAGAGGACGTTGCTGCGCCGGAAGAAGTTGTGGAGAGCCTGGTTTCGGACACGGGAAAGAAGATCAAAAATTACGACTTCCGAAGTCCAAAACTTTTTACCAGAGAGCAGTTAAAGCTTTTGTTCAGCATTTACGAAAATTATGCAAGGCTGCTTTCTTCCCATATCACGGGGGTTTTGCAGACATATGCTCATCTTGAGATCGTAGAGATCGAAGAGCAGCACTACTATGAATTCAGTAATGCCCTCCCGGACTCCGTGCTGATCGGTATGATCGATTTTGGAGTCAACGAGACGGATGAAGAAGACTTTGTCATCATGGATATTTCCAAGGACATTGGGTTTGCCAGTATCGACAGGCTCCTGGGGGGATCGGGGCTGCCCCTTTCCGTAGACAGGGAGTTCACTGAGATCGAACTGGGGATCATGGAATATTTCCTGAAGGGCATTGTCAACCTCATGAAAAATGTCTGGCTGGATTATCTGGAAATCGCTCCAAGACTTACGAAAATAGAAACCAATTCCCGAATTTTGCAGGGGATTGGCCCGGATGAAAATGTCGTCATCGTGGTAATGAATATTTTGATCAACGATACTCCGGGAAAAATAAATATCTGTATCCCTGCCGTCACTCTGGACGTGCTGTTTAAAAAGAAAAGCGCCCAGGTAAAACGGAACCTTCGCAAGACGGATCATCTTACGGAGGCCCAACGAAAGGAAGACATCCTTCGGGCCATCAACGAAACGGATCTGGAACTGCGGGGCGTCCTTGGAAAAGTGGAGCTCCTTTCCCACGAATTGCTCAGCCTGGAAGTGGGAGATATCATAAAATTGTATAAGCCGGTGAATGCGCTGGTCGACCTGTATGTAGAAGAAACGCCCTGGTTCAAGGGAGAAGTAGGGGCCTTGAAGAAAAACAGAGCCATAGCAATCAGAGAAACAATGAAGAGAGGAAGTGACCCTGCGAATGCCTGATCTGGAGACGGTGAACGGCTCCTTGACGGAGATGGAAATTGATGTCATAGGGGAAGTCATGAACATCAGCATGGGCTCGGCTGCCACCGCCATGTCGACCATACTGGATAAAAAAGTCAGCATTACCACTCCGCGGACGGAAACAATGCCTATCAACGAGTTTGAGTTTTCATACCTCGAGCCCGTGATTGGTGTTTTGATCAAATACGTTGAGGGTATAGACGGTTCGAATGTATTGTTGCTGCGGGAAGATGACATGAAAAAGATCCTTCGGCACCTTTTGTCCATGGAACCGGAGGATGATCTGGAGTTTGACGAGATCAGCATCAGTGCAGTCTGCGAGATCATGAACCAGATGATGGGATCCGCTGCCAGCGCACTGGCCTCTTTTCTGGGGACCATCGTCAACATCTCCCCGCCTCAGATTTTGGATGTGGCAAACACCACCAGCGTAAGGGAACTTTTTTCCATTACCAGCGATGTGGTAGTGAGCATCAAGTTTGATCTTGTGGTTGATGACATCGTGCAAAGTGAATTTATTTGCGCCATGGAACCGGCTCTTGTCCGGAAAATGGTGAAGATGTCTTTGGGCGCTACAGAAGTGGAGGATGAACAACCTCCCGCCGAGATTCCGTCTCCGGTCAGCGCCCCGGAACCCCCGCCTGTAATGGCACCGCCACCCATACCGGAAGCTGTACCGGAACCGCCTCAGTTTCAGCAACAGCCGCAGATTTCTGAGCAGCCTGCACCGCAGATGGTGCCTCAGACTCCGCCACCCGTGCAACAGCAAATGGCGCCCATGCAGCAAATGCAGCCTATGGGTCAGATGCCGCCTATGCAGCAAATGCCGGATCCGGGCTATTATCAACGGGAAGCTCCAAGGGAGCAGGTGCAGGTCAGCCCTTACAATTATAAGCCTCTTCGCACGGTAGATGTGTTGGAGGCGGCAGGGATCGATCCCAACAATCTGGACCTGATCATGGCAGTACCTATCCAGATCAGCGTGGAACTGGGACGAACAAAGAAAAAGATCAAGGACATTGCCGAACTCACGTTGGGAAATATCGTGGAATTGGACAGACAGGCCGGCGATCACGTTGATATACTGGCCAACGGAAAACTGATAGCCCGTGGGGACGTGGTGGTTGTAGATGACAATTACAGCGTCAGGATCACAGAAATCGTGAAAAAGGACGGCATAAATGATGCCAACAAGTTATAAGCACAACCAATAAATGAAAGCATGTAAGAAAGGAACACAGTATGTACAAGATTTTGATTGTGGATGATGCGGCATTCATGAGGATGATGGTCAAGGACAACCTGAAAAAAGCCGGCTATACCGATTTTATGGAAGCAGGAGACGGAGAAGACGCTCTTTCCAAATATGTAGAGGGCAAGCCGGATCTTATCATTATGGACATTACCATGCCCAAGATGGATGGGATCCAGGCTCTGCGGGAGATCAAGAAAATGGATCAGCAGGTCAAGGTCGTCATGTGTTCTGCCATGGGGCAGGAAGGTATGGTCGTGGAGGCCATAAAGCTGGGTGCCATGGATTTTATTGTAAAGCCTTTTAAGCCGGATCGTCTGATCCAGACGGTGAAAGGAATTCTCGGGGAAGCATAGGAGGCAGGATCATTGATAGGCGATGTAATCTCGCTGATACTTACACTGGTCGGTGCTGTTTGCGTGATACTGCTCACATATTATGCCAGCAAATGGTACGCAAGACGAATGGGGCCCCTGGCCAAGGGAAGCCATATCAAGGTCATCGACCGCCAAATGGTAAGCAAATCCGGAGCGTTGCTTATCGTGGAGATCGAAGGCAGCCAGTATGTTGTCGGAGCCACCGAACAAACGGTGCAGATCATGCTCAAACTTGACACACCCATTCCTTACCAGCCTGTTCCGGAGAGCCGGGTGGGCAGTTTCAGCTCGTTATTAAAAGCGATATTAAAAAAGGACGAGAACGATGAAAAGCACATGTAACGATTCACGGAAAAAATCATGTTTTAAAGCAAGGATTTTTTCTTTGGTTTTGTTTATAAGTGCTCTTATGCTTTCTTCAACCTGCACGGGGTACGCTGCTTCTCCCATGAATGTCAACATAAACGGAGAAGGTTCTGATGTAGTGAAGATCATCATGGTGCTGACAGTTTTGACTCTGGCGCCCTTTTTGCTCCTGATGATGACTTGTTTTGCCAGGATCATCATCGTTTTTTCTTTCATGCGAAGTGCTTTGGGGCTCCAACAGACTCCGCCGAACCAGGTCCTCATCGGTCTGGCTTTGTTTGTTACTTTTTTTATTATGGCTCCTGTGTTTACTGTGGTAAATGAAACCGCCATTCAGCCTTACAACAGCGGGACGATAACCACGGATGAGTTTTTAGACAGAGCTTCTGGTCCCGTTAAGGAATTCATGCTCAAACAGACGGGCACCCAGGAAATGGAATTGTATAAGGAAATGTCCCAGCAACCGGGTATCGAGTCTGTGGAGAGTAAAGATCTTCCTCTCACCGTTGTGGTTCCGGCTTTTGTGACCAGCGAGATAAAGCGTGCTTTTCTGATAGGCTTTCTCTTATACATCCCCTTCCTTGTGATCGATATGATCGTTGCCAGTACCTTGATGTCCATGGGGATGATCATGCTGCCGCCGGTTATGATCGCTCTGCCCTTCAAGCTTATGCTGTTTGTTGTGGTTGACGGGTGGAATCTTTTGATCAAAACTCTGGTCATGACGTATAACTAAGGAGACAGGCCGTGGATACTTCGCACCTTATGGAAATATTTAAAGATGCCATTATGACCGGGTTGCTTGTAGCAGCGCCGATCCTGGCTGTCAGCATTGTTGTAGGTCTGTTTATTTCCATCATTCAGGCGGCCACATCCATTAATGAGCAGACCATGACCTTCGTACCAAAGCTCATTGCCATTGGTTTGGTGCTTGTTGTAACAGGGGCCTGGATGCTGCAGGAACTGGTGGATCTGGTCAACCGAATTTTTGAATTTATAGCGACGACGATATGATGTTGAATGTGAATGGATTGATGGTTCTGGCCATGGTATTGTGCAGAACGACGGGGGTCATCGTATTCAATCCCATATTGGGACGACGGAGCATACCTGGAATTGTAAAAGCTGCTTTGGCATTGGGGATAGCCTATCCTGTGGCCGTAAGATTTCAGTATGTACCGGTTGTGGATTATGGAACCATAGAACTTTTCCTCGTCATGATCAAGGAATTTGCTGTCGGGTTTGCCATGGGCTTCGTAATGCAGTTGTTTCTGGGTATTTTTCATCTCAGTGGTGAACAACTGGACATGCAGATGGGGATGCAAATGGGATCCATGTATGATCCCTCCAGCAACACACAGATATCTTTTACAGGTAATTTGCTGACGATCTTTTTCATTATGTTGTTTTTCATCTCCAACAGTCACATGAACCTTTTGGCCATTGCCACAAAATCCTTCGATGTGATCCCCCTTGGGTACGCAGCCATCAATCCGGAAATCGGCCTGCATGTCGCACAGATGTTTGCTTACATTCTGGTTTATGCTATACAATTGACTTTGCCTGTTATGATTGTTGAAATAACCACAGAGGTGGCCATCGGCATCCTCATGAGGGTGGTGCCGAACATCAATGTGTTTGTGGTAAATCTGCAGTTGAAACTGGCCATCGGAATCATTGTTCTTATTACCATGATTCCGATCCTTACCAGATACCTGTCAAAACTGAATTATATCATGCTGGAAAGAGTGGAGGAGATCCTTCTGTTTTTCAGCAGTGGAACGATGTAATTGTAAAAGGGGTGGGAAACCAAGTTGGCTGAGTCGAATAAGACAGAAAAAGCGACCCCGAAAAAGCGCAGGGACGAGAGAAAAAAAGGAAATTCTTTCCAAAGCAAAGACCTGGTCAGTGTGGCAATGATCCTTGTTGGATTTATTCTCCTCACGAAGATGATCTCTTATATCGGACAACGTCTGGAGGTATTTTATGTTCTCCAGGCAAACCGAATGGTGAGTCTGTATGAACTGAGCATTCCGGAGGCCATGCATGTGTTTCGGGATTCGGCTATTGTGTACGCTCTGGCGGCCATGCCCTTGTTGCTGGCCCTTGCCATGATCGCCTTCCTGGTCAGCGGAGCCCAGACACAGTTCCTGTTTGCCACGGATCTTCTGAAGTTCAAATATAGCCGGATCAGTTTTTTTCAGGGGATCAAACGGATGATTTCCGTCCGTTCTGTGGTGCAGCTGGTAAAATCTCTGATAAAAGTGTTTGTTATCCTCTATATCATTTACACTGCCATCCAGGGGTTGCTCCTGGTGGTTCCCGATACCATCAACACGGACATCTGGGAAGGTCTCCGGTTCATGGAAAAAGAGATCATGGGCATGGTCTACAAGATCTGTGTCATATTTGCGGGAGTCGCCATTTTCGACTTTGCATACCAAAAATATGAATATGAAAAGAAACTTCGAATGACCAAGCAGGAAGTCAAAGACGAGTACAAACAGACGGAAGGAGATCCCTTCATCAAAGGGAGGATCCGTGAGAAGCAGAGAAAGATGACCATGAACCGCATGATCCAACAGGTGCGGGGAGCAGATGTTATCGTTCGAAATCCTACTCACTACGCCGTTGCTTTAAAATATGATATCGATGTGGATCCGGCACCTATCGTTCTTGCCAAAGGACAGGACCACATGGCCCTGCGGATCATTGCCGAAGGGGAAAAGCACAATATCCTCATCACGGAAAACCGGCCTTTGGCAAAAAGCCTGTATGAGGCAGTGGAACTGAACGAGTACATACCCGTTGATTTTTACCAACTTGTGGCGGAAGTCATGGCCTGGGTATTCAAAACCAGAGCAGAAAAACAGGGATTGAACTGACATGAGAATTTTAAAAAATGCAACTATCATATTTGTAATTACCATCATCGGTTTGATCATTGTGCCCTTACCGCCGTTCTTTCTTGACTTCATGTTCCTGATCAGCATTTCCGTTTCCATGATCATATTGCTGACCACCATGTACATCAAAGGGCCTCTGGATTTTTCCATATTCCCTTCCATGCTTCTGATCACCACGCTTTTGCGCCTGGCCCTCAACATTTCGTCGACAAGGTTGATCCTGTCACATGGGGGAGAGGCAGGCCAGATCATAAAAACCTTCGGGACTTTTGTTCTGGGAGGAAACGCCGTCGTCGGTTTTATCGTGTTTGCCATCATCCTCATCGTTCAGTTCATCGTTATCACAAAGGGCGCTGAACGTATTGCAGAAGTTTCCGCCAGATTTACTCTGGATGCCATGCCCGGCAAACAGATGGCCATCGATGCGGACCTGAGTTCGGGGATCATCACGGAAGAAGAAGCAAAAGACCGCCGCAAAATAATACAAAGAGAAGCGGAATTTTATGGGGCCATGGACGGAGCCACCAAACTGGTAAAAGGGGATGCCATCTGCGCCATTATCATTGCCGCCATCAATCTTATCGCCGGATCCGTCATCGGTATGGTTCAGGGCACTATGGATTTTTCCGAAGTTCTGTCTGTATATTCCATTGCCACCGTAGGTGACGGCCTGGTGAGCCAGATCCCGGCACTGATGGTCTCCACGGCGACGGGCATGATCGTTACCCGGGCTGCTTCAGAGAGCAATCTTAACGAAGATGTAAAAGCCCAGTTCCTGTCTCAGCCCAATGTGCTGATTATTGCAGGTATCGTGATCATGGTCATGGCTTTCATTCCGGGAGCTCCACTGATCCAGATCCTGTTCCTGGCTATTTCCTTTATTGTATTCGGACTTCTGCTGATTCGTTCCAAAGCGGTAAAAATGGAAAAGGAACAGGCCCAGGCACTGACAGAGATCGTACACGAAAAGCAGGACGATGTAAGTTATTACCGCAACATCGATAATGTTTACAATATCATCGGGGTGGATCCCATCGAAATGGAATTTGGCTATTCCCTTCTTCCCCTGGTGGATGAAAAAAGCGGAGGGAGTTTTATCGACCGGATCATTATTTTCCGAAAACAGTTTGCCCTGGATATGGGGGTCATCGTACCCACTGTTCGGCTTCGGGACAATGGCCTCATCAACCCCAATCAATATCTTATAAAGATCAAGGGTGAAGAGGTGGCCAGAGGAGAAGTGTTGGTAGATTACTATCTGGCGCTGGATCCGGGTAACAGTACCGGTAACATCCAGGGAATCGATACGGTGGAGCCGGCTTACGGCATTCCGGGCAAGTGGATCCGGGAAAGTGAACGTGAAATGGCAGAAGTTTTTGGGTATACGGTAATAGATCCCCTTTCTGTCATGGTCACACACATGTCGGAAATCATCAAACGGCACATTCATGAACTGATTAGCCGACAGGACATACAGGGCTTGCTTCAGAATGTTTCCAAGCGCAATCCTTCCATCGTGGCAGATGTGATCCCGGGGGTCATCAGTGTTTCTGACTTGCAGAAAGTGCTGATGAATCTGTTGCAGGAAGGGATCCCCATAAGGGATATGGAAAGCATCCTCCAGACCTTGGGAGATCAGGGGGTTACTATAAAGGACACAGACATGCTCACAGAGTATGTGCGTCAGACGTTGAAGAGGACCATCTCCCGAAAATATACAGATGGGAACAGCATAAAAGTGATTACCATCGATCAGGGAATCGAAAATGCTATATTGAATTCTGTCAAGAAAAATGAGCATGGCACCTATTTGGCCATTGAGCCTCCGGTGGTGCAGACCATTATCGAAAATCTCACGGAACAGATCGAAAAGGTGAAGGAACTGATCCACCAACCGGTGATCCTGACTTCTCCCATCGTCAGGATCTATTTCAAACGGCTGATCGAACAGTTCATGCCCAATTTGACGGTACTGTCCTTCAACGAAATAGACAGCAATATCCAGATCCAGGCCATCGGAACCATCGAGATTCAAGGCTAGGACTCAGAGCCGAAATCATTCATTACATCGACATTGAGGTACCCGTATGAACTCCGACGAAAATCGAACAACTGAAAATGAAGTATCTTATATAGAACAATGGAAACCTTATCTGGAAGACCGATCTATTGAAGCGAGAAATGAACTTGTTTTGCAGTATACAGACCTGGTGCGCAAGATCGTGCTTAGGTTCAAAGGCAGCTACAACAATTTCGGGCAGATAGACGATATGATCAATCAGGGAATGATCGCTCTCATAGATGCGGTGGAGAAGTTCGATCCTTACATGGGCAACAAGTTTGAAACCTTTGCCTCTTTAAAAATCAAGGGTGCAGTGGTGGATTACATAAGAAAACAGGATTGGATACCCCGAAATCAGAGAAATCTTGCCAGAGAACTGGATGAGGTCTACACCGAGCTATACGCTGCAACCGGATACCCCCCCAGCAATGCGGAGATGGCGGAGCGGATGGGGATCACGGTGGTGCAGCTGGAAAAGATCATGCAGCAGAGGCATAATTCCATTCTTCTTTCTTATGAAGAGGCCATCAATGAGCAGATGATGGTGGCTTCGCTCCTCCGAAATGACGGTAAAGAAGAAGGACTCCCGGAAGCCGAGGTTCTTCATTCGGAGTTGAAGGAAAAGCTGGTGGGGGCCATCGAACAGCTTAACGAAAAAGAAAAACTCGTGGTTTCCCTGTACTATTATGAAAACCTTAAGCTGAAAGAAATTGCGGAGATCATGGGGATCACAGAATCCAGAGTGTCTCAGATCCATTCCGCATCTATGATCAAAATGAAACACATGCTCCGGGATTATTGATCGCATTTGATTATGCAGGGAGGAATAAAATATGGTCAGGGGATTTTACACAGCCGCATCCGGAATGCTTTCGCGGCAGCGGGCCATCAATGTACTGGCAAATAACATTTCCAATGTAGGAACCGCCGGTTACAAAAATCAGTTGACGGTGGAGTCCAGCTTTGGGGCGCATTATGTCGCCCGGATCAATTCGCTGAACGGGGTGCCGGATAAAAACATAGGAACCGGTTCCTATATCATGATCAATGAGGATGAATTTTCAGACATGACCCAGGGAGCTTTTCAAAGTACGGAAAGATCTCTTGACCTGGCCATCAACGGACAGGGTTTTTTCCTTGTGGACAGTGAATCCCAAGGGGAAGTCCTGACTCGTAACGGGCAGCTTGCGCTGGATACGGATCGCTACCTGACTGTTCCCGGTGTGGGAAAGGTCCTCAACGAGAACAGAGAACCCATCCAACTGGAATCCAGCGATTTTACGGTGAATGAGAAAGGGGTTATTTTTGAAGGCGGGGAAGAAGTAGATACTCTCTTTATTGCCGTAGCAAAAAAAGATGACCCCATTAAAATTTCGGGCACCGGGGTCTATAAGACCGAAAGCGGGGACTGTGAGCAGGCTGCCGCCGAGACTTACGGGATCCGGCAGGGATATATCGAAAAATCAAATATCAACGTTTCTCAGGAAATCACCAAAATCATGGCAAATCAGAACCATTTTCAATCCTGTGTGCAAATGTTGAAAATGTACGATAAAATAAACGAAATCAGCGCAAATCAGATTGGCCGGCTCGGATAGCAGGGGGAGGTAAGGTAAGATGATCAGAGGATTTTACGCCGCAGCATCAGGACTGGTCAGTCAGCAGGCCAATCTCAATGTTATCGCAAATAATATCGCAAATTCAAATACCGTGGGGTTCAAACCGGAGCAGACGGCTTTTTCTTCTCTCCTCTACAAGAACCTGAACGGGGGGAACGGAACCAACTACATAGGTGTGGGGCATGGAGTCAAGGTAAAGCAGACCGGCATCGACATGAAACAGGGTCCTCTTCAGCGGACCAATATCGACACGGACTTTGCAATTATGGGAGATGGCTTTTTTGCGGTGCAGAATGAAGAGACGGAAGAGTTATTCTATACCCGCAACGGAGATTTTGGGATCAAGGTGGATGGAGAGACCACCTATCTGGTAGATGCTCAGGGTTTTGCTGTTCTCAACGGAGACGGAGATGCCATTGAACTGACGGATGAATCCGGTGAAGCTTCGGCAAAGGTCCCCGGAGTGTTTCGTTTTGCCAATCCCTATGGCCTGGAGCTTGTAGGGGGAAGCCGTTTCGCAGAGACCGGACTGTCAGGAGAGGCAGAAGCGGTAGATCCGACAGAGGAAGATGCGAATCTCCCTAAAGTGGTTTCCGGTTATCTGGAAGGATCGGGAGTCGCCATTTCGGAAGAAATGGTACATATGATCGAAGCCCAGAGAGGACTTTCCTTTAATGCAAAAATAATTCAGGCTGCGGATGAAATAGAAAAAACCGTCAACCAGCTCAGATAACGGGAGGTAGGCATGCAGGAGAACGTCGCTTCAGCGAACAAGAGAAATTTAGTTGAAGTCCTTTTCAGTGATGATGCGATCACCGCTTATGTCAAACTGGCAAAACCCAGGGAAGATGAAGCACCCATCACCAAGGAAGACATGATGCACGCGTTAAGCGCTGCTCAGGTTACTTTTGGAATTCGGGAAGATATCTTGGAAAAGCTGGCGGCAAGGCCGATATATGGCATACGCATCGAAGTGGGAAAAGCCCAGCCTCCTGAGGATGGCGAAGATGGAAGTATAATATACCATGTTCAGAGGGATTCGGAATATCAGCCCGAGTTTAAAGAAGAGGGCAACATTGATTACAAGAATGTAGACTATTTTCAGATGGCGGAAAAGGGGCAGATCCTCTGCGAAGTGATCAAGGAAAAGGAAGGGATCCCCGGTTTCAATGTCTTTGGGGGGCAGTTGCCTGCAAGGATGGGCAAACGGCCGCCTAATCCCGCCGGCAACAATACCGTCTGGAATGAAGATGAGACGATCCTTTCCGCAGCGGTAGACGGACAGATTCACTTTTCCAAAGACCGCATTGATATCAGTGAGACCATGAACATCCGCTCCGATGTGAACAATTTGACGGGAAATATCAATTTCCCCGGGGAGGTTGTTATTGACGGTGATGTCTCCGATGGTTTTTCTGTGGTTTGTGGCGGGGGGCTCATCGTTAAGGGCGTCGTGGAAGGTGCAAAAATCGAGGCGGGTGGGGATATCCATATTGCCAAGGGCATCAACGGTGGCGGCCGGGCTAAGTTGGCGGTGGGAGGAGATTTATATTCTCCATACATTGAGGGCTCTTCCATAAAGACAAGCGGGAATATTTTTGCGGACTATATCGTAAGCAGTGATGTGATCTGTGATGGCAATATCGAACTGAAGGGCAAACGGGAACTGATCATCGGGGGGAACATCAGACTTCGTGGAGAATTGACTGCAAAGGATATCGGCAACGAAAGAGAGCATCCTACCAGAATAGAGATCCTTTCCACTGCGGTAGACAACAACGAAACCATTCGCGGGCTGGAAGCGGAAAAGCAAAAGAAACAGGAAAGTTTAGGGCCACTGCAGGATGCAGAAGAAAAATACAGAGCCGTGCTGAATTCGGCTTCGGAAGCCCAACTGGAAGCCTATGAAAAGATAAAGGAACAGACCAAAGCACTGACAGAGCAGATCGGGGCTTTGGAGAGCACGATAAAAAAAGAGAAAGCCAGCGATGGGTTTGCGTATCTTGGAGGGGTTACCTGCAAACGCAAACTTTATCAGGGCGTAGACATTCACATTGCGGATCAGAAATTCCGCTTCTCCTTTGACAACATTGAGCATTGTCGAATATACTGGAATGAAGGGGAAATCGTGCAGTCTACATTGTAACCGTCTTATTGCAAAAGCCATATGTAAAGAGATGAGAAAGATGATGGAGTGTTTTAACAAGGTTGACATTCGTGATAATGAAGAAAATACGATCATATCCTCAAACCAGGTAGCCTTGAACGAAGGGAGACTGATTTTGCTGGGTGATTTTCCTGTGCTGTTGTCTCATGGGGTTCGGGTAAATGCTACTGGTTTTTTGGAGGACGGTTTTGTTGATTTTTCCGGGACAGTTTCTCTGTCGGTAGAAAACCAGATCAATCTTACGGATATTGTTCTCGGCGAAAAGATGGATCGCCGAAATTTTCTCAAGGTAAAAGCTCCTTTTGAGGGGATTCTTCTCATGGGATATGAAATGGTGAACGGTAAGAAGACCCTTCTTACGGACGAACCTGTCAGGATAAGGGATGTCAGTGTAGGCGGTATCGGATTTTATTTTGGAAAATCCCTTATTAAAAAACAAAAGATCCTTCTGGAACTGGATTCCATCAGAGAAGGTTTTGTTGCGGAGGCGGTGGTTCTTCGAAAAGAAAGAATCCGACACGAAATCCTCAAATACCGTTATGGCTGCCGCTTCCTGTCCTTGGACAACGTGCAGCAGAGCGTGCTTTGCAAATATGTTTTCAAGACGCAATTGGAAGGCCGAAGGAAAACCCCTGGTTTGTATGACGATGATGAATACGAAGTCGATTCTGCAGAAACGGACAATTAACGGAGGATCTTTGCATGGCAATTACATTGGTAATCACAAATCAAAAAGGCGGCGTAGGAAAGACGACTACGGCCAGTGCTGTGGTCAGCGGGCTTGCGGATCTGGGTCACAGGATCCTGGCAGTGGATCTGGATCCCCAGGGCAATCTCGGATTTTGCCTGGGAGCAGAAATCGACAACAGCCCTACAGTCTATGAACTTATGAAGGGTGATCTGCCTGTAGAAAAGGTGATCCAGCATTGCAACGGCATCGATGTGATGCCCTCCAATATTTTGTTGAGCGGCGCAGAACTTGAATTTACAAATATTGGGAGAGAATATCTTCTGAAAAAGGGGTTGACCCCCATTACAGAGCGATACGATTTTATCGTCATCGATACTCCTCCCGCATTGAATATATTGACGGTGAATGCCTATACGGCAACAGACAAGCTTATCATACCCATGGTGCCCGAGATCCTGAGCCTTTTGGGTATTTCTCAGCTCAGGGAAACGATCCAACTGGTAAAGGATCTGTACAACCCTAAAATCGAAGTTCTTGGCATCCTTCTGAATCGCTATGACAGGCGAAGGCTTTTGACCAGAGATGTGGAAGAAATGGCAGAAATCATTGCCAAAGAGCTGAATACAAAAGTGTTTTCTACGAAGATCAGATCTTCTGTCGCTGTGGCAGAGGCACCGGCCCATGGCCTGAGCATCTTCAGCCATGCGCCGAGATCGAGTGCATCGGTGGATTATCGGAAGTTTGTGGATGAATTGATCTCCAGAAAGGGAATGAAGTAGCATGGCGAAGAAGAGCAATAAAACAGAACATGTCTTAAATCTCATTTCGAAAAACGAAGACGTCGAAGAACAGGACCTCCCAGTTACCGATGAGCCAAAGACTGCCGCTGTGGAAGAAGCCGTTCCGGCCGTTCCACCACCTGCTGATGCCGTTGAGGTTTTGACAAAGGCACCGCAGGAAGAGAATGAACTGAAAATCGAACAAAAATTGAAGATCGAGCTGGCACCGGAAATCGGGATCAAAGCTTCCGGTGAAGACAAACCCGACCTGGTGGTTACCGTGCCCCGGGACTCTTTTCCTCAGGAGGATGCAGAGCAGGAATTTTATCAGATGCCTCCCAACGAAAAACGGGTGTATCTGATCAACCTTTCCGAAAAACTGGCCAGAGAAATGGTGGACGAGGTCATGGCGCGGCTCAATGTGTGTACCTGTCCTATTTGTAAAAATGATGTCTTAGCTCTGGCGCTGAACTCTTTGGATCACAACTATGTCACCACAGATGCGGGAAAACAGTATATGCTTTTGGAGGCGTATAAAAGGCAGTACGAGACCGATGTGCTGGCAGCGCTTACAAAGGCCTGCGTAAGGGTGAAATCGGCCCCTAAACATTAGAAGGATGAGGTGAAGTTTTGCTTAAGAATTATGAAGAATTAAATGATCTCCAGTTGGATGTGTTGCGGGAGATCGGAAATATCGGTGCTGGAAATGCCGCTTCTGCTCTGGCAACGATTCTCGATGAAAAAGTAGATATCAGTCTCCCTAAGGTGAAGATCGCTGACTTTGATGAGGCGGTGTCTGCTTTGGGCGGGCCGGAAATCATGACCGTTGGGGTGTTGATCAATTATTCGGGAGACGGCAACGGAATGATCATGTTTCTTTTGGATATGGAGGATGCCAAGGGGATCACAAGTATTCTTGTTCAGGACGATGAAGAATCCGCACCCGGCGAGCTCAGCGAGATGAAGCTGTCCGCCATCAAGGAAATCGGTAACATATTGAGCTCTTCCTACATCAATTCTATCTGTGAACTCACAGGTATGCATATGGAGGTATCGGTTCCCTACATTGCCATCGATATGGCGGGAGCTTTGATGAGTGTGCCGATCATTGAATTCGGGGCCATCGGTGATAAGGTAATGTTTATTGATGAAAGTTTTCTGGGAAGCGGTGGAGAGCATAAGCTGCAGAGCCATGTGATCATGTTCGCCGAAATTGAAACTTTAAAAAATATTATGGAGAGATTAGGGATATAAATAATGGGTAATCTTATAGTCGTAGGGATTTCGGACTATAAACTGGCGAAAGACCCTGGCGTACTGGTAACATACGCATTGGGATCCTGTGTGGGGATCTGTGTCTATGACAGAAAATTAAAAATCGGAGGGCTGTCGCATATCATGCTGCCTGACAGTTCTATGTTCCGAAGCGGTGAGATCAACCGGATGAAGTTTGCTGATACGGCGATTCCTGATATGGTTGATATTCTTATGCGAAAAGGGGCGGATAGAAAGTCCCTGTCTGCAAAGATCGCCGGCGGAGCACAGATGTTCAAAGTGCAGGAGGACAGTGCTCTTGGCAACATCGGAGATCGGAATATCAAGAGTGTGAAGGTCATGCTCGGAGAACTTCGCATACCGATCATGGCGGAAGACACAGGTTTGAATTACGGGCGCACAGTTTTTTTTGATATTGCAACCGGAATCATGAAGGTACAATCTCTTAACAGAAGCATTTCAGAGTATTAATGGCAAAACAGGATCTGTTGACGAAAGGAAGGTATTTACAATGGCGGAAGTTTATAAGGATAATCAGATGATGGAAGAAGATACGCAGCATGGCAGATTCTTGACTTTCCTTTTGGATTCGGAGATTTTTGGGATCGAAATCAAGTATGTGACGGAAATTATAGGTCTGCAGGAAATCACCAAGGTTCCGGAGGTCCCGGATTATGTAAAAGGCATTATCAACCTGCGGGGCAAGATTATTCCCCTTATCGATATTCGGCTGAAATTCGGGAAAGAACCCATTCCTTATGATGATCGAACCTGCATCATTGTCATTGATGTGAACAGCGTTTCCATCGGCTTGATCGTGGACAATGTGGATGAAGTCCTGACCATTGATGACAGCAACATTTCCGCACCGCCGGAGCAGAAGACAGGATTCGAAAACAGGTATATCAAGGGCATTGGAAAAGCCAATAATCAGGTGCAGCTTCTTCTTGACAGCGAAAAGCTTCTTCGGGGCAACGAAATGGAGATGTTGGAGAAGCTGCAATAGTTAGGGTGGTGGAGCATGGCTAGAAGAATTAAGGTTTTGATCGTGGACGATTCCCTATTGTTTCGTGAAACCTTGGCAAGAGAGATTTCGAAGGACTTTGGCATTGAGGTGGTAGGAACTGCGGAAGACCCCTATGTCGCCCGGGACAAGATCCTTGAATTACAGCCGGATGTTGTTACTTTGGATGTAGAGATGCCGAAAATGGATGGCATTGCTTTTTTAAAGAAACTGATGCCCCAGTATCCTCTTCCGGTGGTTGTGATCAGTTCTGTCGAAAACAATGTTTTTGATGCCCTCAGCGCCGGCGCGGTGGACTTTGTGGCAAAACCAAAGTCCAAAGCGGGGACAGCGAGTTTTTACAATGAATTGGTGGTCAAAATTAAGATCGCATCAACGGCAAAGGTTGCCCAGTACAAGTTGCAGGCGGATGCGGGAGCCCGCCTTCGCCCACCCGTTGCTTCAGGTCTGGATGAAACTATTATTGCTATAGGGGCATCCACCGGTGGTACGGAGGCCTTGGCCAGCATTATCAATGTACTTCCTTCAGAAATGCCGGGTATTGTCATTGTGCAGCACATGCCCCCGGTGTTTACGAAAATGTATGCGGACAGATTGAACAATTCTTCTCGCCTTCGGGTAAAAGAAGCAGAAGACGGGGATCCTCTCATACCGGGCACGGCCCTGGTAGCTCCCGGAGATTTTCAGATGGAGCTTGTAAAAGACAGAGGCAGTTTTCGGGTGAGGTGCTTTAAAGGAGAAAAGGTAAGCGGACACTGTCCCTCGGTGGATGTGCTTTTTCGTTCGGTAGCTGCCAGTGTGGGACGCCATGCCATGGGAGTCATTCTCACAGGCATGGGAAGTGATGGGGCAAAGGGACTTTTGGAAATTCGAAAAAGAGGAGCCTTTACCATTGGACAGGACGAAAAAACCTCCGTTGTTTATGGGATGCCCATGGTAGCTTACAACATCGGTGCAGTGGAAAAACAGCTTCCCCTGGATCGGATTCCCCAGGAACTCTGTGACCGTGTGTCACAAAAGAACGGTTAGCAGCAGACCAACATGAAGTTCAACAAAGGCAAGACACAAAACGGGTTTTTTTGCGAAAGCCCGTTTTTTTTATTATCGATAACCTTACAAATCCGCCGCGTCGTTCATATTGGTAAAATGAAATAATGATGGACGAATAGTAAAGAATTGTGAGATAATGTCGATATAATTTCTGTTATAACATTTTATTTGTATGATTGGAAGTTTGGAAGGAGGAACGGTATATGGCGGAGAGAGTCGAAGAAAATCTGGAACAGCAGGAAGATACCCAATATGGGAAATACCTGACTTTTGCTCTGGGTGATGAAGTATATGGGATCGAGATCAAACATGTTACAGAGATCATTGGGATTCAGGCTATCACAAAAGTCCCGGAAGTACCTGCCTATGTGAAAGGAATCATCAATCTTCGGGGCAAGATCATCCCTGTGATCGACATGCGCCTCAAATTCAACAAGGAACAGATTCCCTATGATGATCGGACTTGTATCGTGGTCATCGAGATCCGGCAGATTCCGGTGGGACTGATCGTCGACAATGTGGACGAAGTCCTGAACATATCCGACGAAAACATCGCACCACCTCCTGACAGAAAAACCAGTGCGGACAACAAATACATTCAGGGAATTGGAAAAATAGGAGATCAGGTACAATTATTGCTTGATTGTGAGGAACTTTTACTGGCAGAAGAGATCTACGAAAAAATCGAAGATTAATCATCAACAAATAACCGGAGGAGCTAATATGAAAATCGGCACAAAGATTACGATCATTATTGCACTTGTGGGAATGTTGGGCTTGGGGACGATCGGGATCATAGCGTATACAACAGTATCCGAAGCAGGAATTGCTTACGAACCATTACTGACTCTGGCTAGTTTACTTCTTATTGGGGCCATTGGAGTTCCACTCCTTCTGGCCGTTGTTTTTAAAATCTTGTGGAAGCGTTTTGTGGGAAAGCCTGTGGCAGAACTTACCCAAGATGATAATGCTTCCGATATTACCGAACTTTTTCAATCCTATAAGACGCTGCAACACCGAAAGAATGACTATGCTGTTCTGTTTGATAGGATAGCCAACGGAGATTTTTCGCTGCATCCGGCGGAAGCTGTTCCTCAGGATGCTTTTTCGTTCCGGTTTTCCGCTTTGTCCGAGACCCTGAGATCTATGCTGCAGGAAACCGAGTCCCTAAAAAAGGAAATTTCCAAGGGGAATTACCAATACCGCATCAATATTGATCACTTTGATGGGGCTTACCGAGAAGTGCTGTCCGGATTTAATGGCACCCTTGATCTGATAAAAGAGACGGTTCGGGATCTTATCGTTTATGCCGATACCGTGGCTAAAGGGGGCACTCCTGAAAAAATCTCCAGGGAATACTCCGGAGATCTTGACCGGCTTCGTATCAGTCTGGAGGACAACTATTACAGAGTCACGGAACTTTCCCAGCAGAATGGACAAGCATCACAACGGCTGGCTCCTTTAGAGGAGAAAGTCCTTTGGCTGGAAGGCATTCTGGATGCGGTTCCTTTCCCTGTATCGGTTACAGACAACGAGATGCGCTGGACCTTTGTGAACAAGGCCACAGAAGAACTCGCCGGAATGACTCGGGAGGAGGCTCTGGGGCTTCCTTGCAATCATTTCAAAACGGAAATATGCGGGACCGCTGATTGCGGGATCTGTGCCCTTAATGAGGGGCGCAACACCACTGCGTTCGCCAAGGATGGCCTTCACTATCAGATCAGTTCTTCCTATCTGTACGACAAAGAAGGGGAAAAAGTCGGCCACATCGAAATCATGCAGGACGATACCATTATTATCGAGGCCGATGGCTACTCGGCGGTGGAGGTGGGCAGACTCTCTGCCAATTTGGAAAAGTTGTCCCGGGGTGTACTGGATCTCGACTTTCAGGTGGAAGAAGGCAACGAGTTCACAGTGGTGGAGCACCAGAACTTCTCCGAAATCAGCCGCCATCTGAAAACGGCTGTGCAGGGGATCCGGGCCATGGTAGAGGATGTGGAAAAACTGGCAGAAGAAGCGGTGAAGGGAGATCTTTCCTATCGCGCTGATTCCTCCAGACATGGAGGAGACTTTGCCAATATCATGAATGGGGTCAATGCCACGTTGGAGGCGGTGACGGAGCCCATTCGTGAAGCTTCTGCCGTGCTGAAGGAGATGGCCAGGGGCAACCTTCAGGTCACCATGGTAGGAGACTACCAGGGTGATCATGCGGACATTAAAGAGGCACTCAATGAGACCATTTCCAACATGAGCATTTACATAAAAGAGATTTCCTCCATCCTGTCCGAAATCGGTAACGGGAACCTGAATCAGACCATTACCGCCGACTATAAGGGTGACTTTGTCGCCATCAAGGATTCCTTGAATAATATTATTATCTCCCTGTCTCAGATCCTGGGGAACATTGACACTGCCGCGCAGCAGGTCACTTCGGGCTCCCATCAGGTATCAGAAGCCAGCCAGGCTCTTTCCCAAGGGTCTACAGAACAGGCCAGCACCATACAGGAACTTACCGCCTCCATGATAGAAATTGCAAACAAAACGAAGAAAAACGCTCTTCGCGCCAATGATGCCAATGAACTCACCAACGAGGCCATGAAAAACGGCATCAAAGGCAATGAACGAATGAAAGGCATGCTTTCTTCCATGGAGCAAATCAACGAATCCTCCAAAAATATCTCAAAAATCATTAAGGTTATTGATGATATTGCTTTCCAGACAAATATTCTGGCCCTGAATGCAGCGGTGGAAGCGGCAAGAGCGGGTCAGCACGGCAAAGGCTTCGCCGTTGTTGCGGAAGAAGTGCGCAATCTTGCGGGAAGAAGCGCTGAGGCGGCAAAGGAAACCACGAACCTTATCGAAGGCTCTATTTCAACGGTACAATCCGGAAGCAAACTGGCCCAGGATACTGCGGAGGCATTGCAGGAGATCGTAGGAGGCATCGAAAAAGCCACTATACTGGTGTCCGAGATTGCTGAAGCTTCCAACGAGCAGGCTACAGGTATCGATCAGGTTAATGTGGGCCTGGAACAGGTGTCTACGGTGGTGCAAAACAATTCTGCCACAGCTGAAGAGAGCGCGGCGGCCAGCGAAGAACTCTTTGGCCAGTCTGAGTTGCTCAAACAGATGGTAGGCAGCTTTCAGCTTCTGAGAGTGGATGAAGAGGAGTATCTGAAGGAAGCAAGGCTCCTGGTCAAAGGACATCCAAGCGTTCGTGAAATCTACGATGGCCCCCGGGAGGAATACGAGGATACAAACGAATTGGCAATATAGCAAATGGAAGGCATCAAAAATATGATTTAAACAGAAAAGGCTGTCGGAGAACATCTTGAGACAGCCTTTTTTATATACATTTAAGGACCACTTATTAAAAAATGAATAATGACACAAAAATAACGATTATTTTTATGATAAATAGTTTTACTTTTTGTATTGGATATGTTTATAATATCACACAACGGGTATAAGCCATCAGGTAGGTTAGCTGGCATACATGGCTTTGCATCATTAACAGGTAATGTATCATTTCTTAGAAACTCTTTTCCAATTTATCTGTTCATACTGATCTTTTTTTCTCTTTGGAATTCATTCTTCTTGCAATGCCTTTGACGAAAGCCATAGCATATCATATTGCCAGACGGCGTGTTTTTCATGTCGGAAGTGAAGTTTAATCTCTCAATTGTCAACACACCCCATTCGTTTGGGAAATGGTCGGTGCATTCACAACAAAGAAAGGACTTTAAAACGAAGCAGAACAAAGCCAAGGAAGGCTCGGTCGGAGCAAAAATCTCGTTGATATTGATTTTTTCTATTTTGATCAGTACATTGGTAATCGGTATCTTTTCCTACTACAGCTACAGGCAAAATGCCCTGGCGCTCACAGGAGAAAAGGCCATGGCCATTGCGGAATCTGTGGCGGCCAACATTGACGGAGACCGTTTTATGGAATACAACAATGGCGCTCCGGAAGATGAATATTATGCCTCTTTAAAAGATTTTATGAGTGATGCCAAGACCCGGAACAAGACCGCGTACCTGTACGCTTTGGTAGATAGTGGGGAGAATTATAAATACATCGTTTCCGGATATCTGGCCAACGAGGACCAAACGGCTACCGGTTATTTGGGGCAGGAGGATCCCAAAAACATATATCCGGAAAATGCGGAGTTGACCCTTACCGATGGAGCGTCCCGTTATTCGGAGCCGCAGGATTATGGACCGGAGTATGGCTTGTTGGTCTCCGGCTTTGCACCCATTCTTGATTCTCAAGGGAAAGTCGTGGGCATCGTAGGCGCAGATATCAGCGCCAATGAGCAGTTTGACAAGATCAACAAGTTGATCCCCATCGTGGCCGCCATGATACTGGTGACAACATTGATCCTCTTCCTTATTTCCAGCGCCTTTGTCAGAAGAAGCATCGGAAAACCCCTTCGTGACATTGCGGCGAAGCTCAATCTCCTGCTTTTAGGCGATACAGATGTGGAAGTGGAAGAAAAACTTCTCCTTCGCAACGACGAAGTAGGCCTTTTGGGAAGAGGCTTTTTGGATATGGCGCAAAATGTCAAGGGCCAGTCCGAGGTGGCCCAGCAGGTTGCTGCAGGAAACCTTTCCCTCGAAGTCAAAGCCCGTTCTGAAAAGGACGTTTTGGCCATCAGCATGACGGCAGTCATTGAGATTTTAAGAAATTTGGTCAAGGAGTCGAAAACCCTTTCCCTGGCGGCGATAGAAGGACAGCTGGGAAGCAGGGGAAATGCCCAACAGTTTGAAGGCGGCTTTCGTGAGATCATAGAAGGATTCAATTCTACCCTGGATGCGGTAATTCAGCCTTTGAACGTGGCAGCGGATTGTGTGGATCGAATCAGTAAAGGGGACATTCCTGAAAAAATCACGGATAACTATAATGGGGATTTCAACCTGATAAAGAACAACTTGAATACCTGTATCGATGCTGTGAACCAATTGGTAGAGGATGCCAATGCACTCTCTCAGGCAGCGGTGGAGGGAAGACTTCAGACCAGAGCCGATGCCAGCAGGCATAGCGGTGACTTTGCAAAGGTGGTAGAGGGTGTCAATGCTACTCTGGATGCGGTTATCTTCCCCTTGCAGACAGCCGCCGCGTACATCGACGAAATTGGAAAAGGAAACATTCCTGAGAAGATCACTGAGGATTACAATGGTGATTTCGATAAGATAAAGGCAAGCATCAATGGCTGTATCGAAGGGCTGGCAGGACTTGTGGAGGGTCGTGACGTTCTTGCCAGGATGACTCTGAACGATTATGCTGCAACAGTAAACGGGACGTACCAGGGAATCTTTGATGAAATGGCACAATCCATCAACCAGGTGGGCAGACGTGTGGATCGAACCGTTGATGTTCTGGCAAATATTGCACAGGGTGATTTCTCGGATCTTCAGGGCCTGAAGGAGCTTGGCAAACGCTGCGATGCGGATCGGTTGATCCCCACCATGGTTCTGACCATTGAGACCATCAAAGCCCTTGTGGAAGAAACGGGAATCCTCTCCGAAAACGCTGTTAACGGCAATCTGTCAGCCAGAGGAAAGGTGGAACGGTTTGCAGGAGAATATGCTCATGTTGTCAGCGGCATAAACGAAACCCTCGAAGCAGTGGTTGCTCCTATTCAGGAAGCTGCGGCGGTGCTTCAGGAGGTGGCTCGCGGGAACCTCCATACCAAGATGGCAGGAGCTTATCTTGGAGACCACGCAGAAATCAAAAATGCACTGAATGAAACCATTGACAATCTCCAAAGCTATGTGGGAGAAATTTCTCAGGTCCTTTCGGATATGGGACAAGGAAACTTCGACCAGAACATCACGGCAGAATACAAAGGGGACTTTGTGGAAATCAAAGACTCCCTCAACAACATCAGCATTTCCCTGTCTCAGACTCTGGGAGAAATCAATCAGGCAGCAGAACAGGTGGCATCCGGTGCAAGGCAGGTATCCGATGCCAGCCAGTCCCTTTCCCAGGGCTCTACAGAGCAGGCCAGCACAGTGGAGGAACTTACTGCTTCTGTGACGGAGATCGCCAATCAGACCAAGCAGAATGCGGTCAACGCAAATCAGGCAAGCAATCTGGCCAATGCTGCCAGAGAGAATGGGGACAAAGGAAATGCCCGGATGAAGGGAATGCTCTCTTCCATGCAGGAAATCAACGAATCTTCGGCGAACATTTCCAAGATCATTAAAGTCATTGATGATATCGCTTTCCAGACCAACATTCTGGCCCTCAATGCGGCCGTAGAGGCAGCCCGGGCAGGACAGCACGGCAAAGGCTTTGCTGTGGTAGCGGAAGAAGTGAGAAACCTGGCAGCCAGAAGCGCAGAAGCCGCCAAGGAAACCACGGCGTTGATCGAAGGTTCTATCAGCAAGGTGGAGATGGGAACCAGATTGGCAAACGAGACGGCGGAAGCTCTCAACGAGATCTCTGCAGGAATCGAACAATCGGCGGGTCTCGTATCCAATATTGCAGATGCCTCCAACGAACAGGCTTCCGGCATTGCCCAGGTCAATATGGGCATTGAGCAGGTTTCTCAGGTGGTGCAGAACAATTCTGCCACTGCCGAGGAAAGCGCTGCAGCCAGCGAAGAACTGTCCAGCCAGGCGGAACTCCTCAAGCAAATGGTGGCAGGATTCAAACTTCGCAAAAGTGCAGGGATGATTTCGGGAGCTGCGACAAAGAATGTTGAACGGACCCACAAAGCGGAGGCACCCAAGTTGGTTGCCCCTCATAACAAAATCGTCCTCGATGAAAACGATTTTGATAAGTACTAAACAAAAAGATATAGCTCTTTGTCAAACGCTTTGAAAGAGCTCGAGTAAACAAAAACCCTACAACCAAGTGGTTGTAGGGTTTTTTGTGGTACGCCCAACAGGATTCGAACCTGCGACCTTCAGAGTCGGAGTCTGACACTCTATCCAGCTGAGCTATGGGCGCATATATCCTGTAACTTTATAAGTATACAGGATGGAGAGCAAAATGTCAAATGCTACAGCACCAGTTCCTTTACATAGTTGGGGAGAATAAAGGAGCCTTTGTGGATCTCCGGGGAGTAGCAGAGTGTTTCAAAATCGGGCTTTCTTGCGGGATCCGGGGTCATGGGATCATATTTTTTGGATCCTATGGTAAAGCAGTGGAGACCGCTGGGATATGTGGGGATGTTGGCGGTATAAAGTCGTGCGATGGGGTAAATGGCCCGCACGTCCTTTTGGATCCTTTTGATCAGATCCCTGTGGTAGAAGGGGGATTCTGTCTGCTGCACAAAAAGACCGTCTTCTTTCAATGCGCCGTGGACATCTTTGTAGAATTCATAGGTAAAAAGCTGCTCTCCGGGGCCGATGGGATCGGAACAGTCCACCACGATGACGTCATAGAGACCTTTGGATTCACGCATATGTTTGATGCCGTCTTCGATTTTCAGGTTGACGATGGGGTTATTTTGGTTGGGATTCCATTCCGGAAGGTATTTTCTACACACTTCAACGACTTCCTCGTCGATATCCACCCACTGTACCTTTTCCAGATCGTTGTGTCTTGTGATTTCCCGGATGCTGCCGCCATCTCCACCGCCGATGACCAGGATGGATTTTGGGTTGGGATGAGTGAACATAGGAACATGAACGATCATTTCGTGGTAAATGTATTGGTCAAAGGTGGTCGTCTGTATGACATCGTCAAGGACAAGCATCTTTCCAAAGTATTCCGTGTCGAGAACGGCAATTTCCTGAAATTTTGATTTGCCTGTATATATCGTGCTTTTTACCCTGCAAGTAAAATTAACGTCATTGTTTTGTTGCTCTGTGATCCAAAGTTCCATTTTTCTTCCTCCTGTGCGACCGGATCCCATAAGATCCATCACTTGCAAATAGCGCCGTCAGACGTATATAAAAATGATGCCTGGTCGGCATCATTTTTTCGTCTGTGGTGGGCAGTATTGGACTCGAACCA